>ULML01019689.1_pt1 | contig 21384 bp, 18 predicted proteins | sample 1951651 | NCBI WGS metagenome assembly ULML01 (sample SAMEA4835549, study PRJEB28245) | human gut metagenome | biome: gut microbiome; material: fecal sample | place: Denmark | collected 2008
TTCTTTCCTTCTAACATATATACGCGGTTATTGACATTTTTGGTAACTGTTCCATCCTCATGGATTGTAACAGTTGCTTTTTCTTCTTTATCACCATTTATTTTTAAACTATTCCATTTTTCTAATAGATTGGTACCATTTTCTAAGAATAGAACACTATTATTGGCAATCTTTAATTCTTTGACACGGCTAATACTAAATTTCGTAGTTGAGAATTCATTCGTTCTATCGGTTGTTCCCTCTAATTTAATTGCAGAATTGATTAATGTTACAATGTCTGCTCTTTGAATGGAAATATTTTCTTGGTATTGTTCAAACGTTCCATAGTTTGATATATCAATATAACTATAACCCTCTGTACTTGATGCATTACCACTTCCGAAAATAGAACCTTTAATATAGAAATCATCATAATCAGCACCGTCAATTTGGATATGGATTCCCTTTGTTACACTAATAAATGAATAGTCATAATTTGGATCTCCACTCGCATTTGCTTCTCCTCCACCAAAGACTGTTCCATCGATTTGAATTGGTGATTTAGTAAGCTGGTTATCTACTTTTCCAATGTTTAATTCTACTGTTCCATATAATACTGCTGTATTCGCGCCACCATAAACATTCCCATGAATAGTTGCTCCAGCAATATTCACTTTACTAACAGAATTATTTTTATCTTCACTTCCTGTATTCGCAGCATTTCCACCACCAAAAACATGTTTATCAACTGTTGTATTATGATCGACATCTAATTTCGTCGTTCCTAATACAATTGCTGTAGCACCATTTCCTCCTGCATAAATACTACTTGCGATATAAGAATTGGTTACATAGACATTCGTATTACCTGAAACAACTCCTAAATTACCACCACCAAATAAATCGCCATGAATGGTAGAGTTTTCAAATGTTACTTCTGTATCTTCAGTTACTTCTGCTTGGTTTCCTCCACCAAAGAATTCACCTGTCATTTCGATACCATCAACATGGACATGAGGACGATCGGTTGGAGCCATATTTCCTCCACCATATAAATTTATATAATTTCCTCCGTTTAATGTTACATAGGTATCGTTAGTTAAACCTCCTTGGTTATTTCCACCATAGACATTATTTACAACTAAATTGTTTGGGTTACTAGCAGATACATTTGCTGTAGTAACAGTTCCACTCTGATTACTGCCTCCAAAAGTATAGTTTGCAATACCTGTCATTAAATTCACATTGGTAGTGGTAACTCCAGCTTGGTTCCCTCCACCATAAATATAATTCACGTTAGAACCATTTAATATCACATGAGATGTTGTAGTAGATGTTTTATTTCCACCTCCGTAGACATTACCAATCGTTCCACTTAGTAATGTTACATTGGTTGTAGCAGTAATTCCACCTTGATTATTCCCACCATATATTTCTTGAATATTACCGCCTTGAATATTTAAATAAGAGGTAGGAACATCTCCTTTCATATTAGAACCACCATAGATAGTTCCAATTGTTCCTCCAGTAATATCAATATTAGTATCATCTACCATATTCGCTTGTTCACCACCACCATAAATAGTAGTAGCATTTCCATTTATTACTTTTATTTCACTTGTATTGGTATCAGTTAATTTTCCGCCACCATACATCGTTGAAACTTCTCCAGCATTCATTGTAATATCCGTAGTTGTTGTTTTACCACCAACATTATTTCCTCCATAAAGTTGAATCGTTGTACCTCCACGGACTTCAATATGAGAATCATTTACATTTCCACTACGGTTACTACCACCAAACAAATTGGTAACAGTAGCACCATTTTGATGAACTTGGGTTGTACTGACAAGGGTATTATTTCCTCCACCGTAGGCATTTTCGATTGTTCCACCATTTAAATTGACAACAACACTACCATTTGGTTCTCCCCTCGCATCATTGCCACCAAATAAGTTTGTTATTTTTCCACCATTGGTAGTAACTGTAACATTACCAGCAACATATGGAGTAGTAGATGTATCACCTTTTCCACCACCAAAGACACCATTGATTGTTCCGGCATTAACTGTAACATTCGTTGAATAAGTACTTGCTTGGGTATTTTTACTTGTACTATTGACAACCCCATAAGCACTTCCACCATAAACAGAACCTGTAACAGTCAGAGAATTGGTATTTTCATTTCCTGCTGTAATCGAAACACCTTGACTAATATAAGTATTTTCACCTAATCCTCCACCATAAGTATCTTTAATAGTTCCATTTACTAGAGTGATATTACTACTTCCATAAACAGTTCCTTCTTGATTACTACCTCCATAAATAGAATCTAGAACCTTACCTCCATTTAATGTAATATCAATTGTTGAAGTCACTCGACCACTTCGACCTGAACCACTATGGTTTCCACTACCAAAGATAGATCCATTTACAGTGCCACCAAGTAATTGAATTCTCGTACTTGATGTACTAGAAGCACTATAACCTACAGTTCCATAGTTTCCACTTCCATATACATTTCTTTTAACAACTGCTTGATCAGCAACAATAATATTAGAATGATCTACAGAACCAATGGTTGCATATCTAGTATTTCCATTTCCACTACCAAAGACAGAACCCGCTTCTGAACCCCATAACGTTTGATTATTACTAATCATGGTATCATTTCCAATCGTTGCATTTCCTCCAATATAAATATAAGAATCTCCAGTAAGTGTTCCATCACTACTACTACCATCATATCCGTTACTACCGCCAAAGACACTATAATTTACTAATCCTCCAGTAATTTGTAAAATACGATTTCCATAAGTAGTAGACGTTCCTGCTCCACCAACAATCATGTCAACTTCTCCACCGGTCATATAAATAAATATATCATTTTGACCATCTTTATTACTTGAAGTTAATGGCCCACCTATCAAATTACGAATTGAACCACCTTCTATTTTGGCACTACGAGGTGCGTAATGGGTTCCTCCATTACGACCACCTACATAAACGCCAGAAGTATGATCGATACTATTCGTACCAAAATCTCCACTTTTTACAATTGTATAAATAGCTGGAATTAGAGTATTATTAGAAGAATATATTTTTCCACCCCATCCACCAGCAGCACAAAAGTAAAGACGCAAATTAGAATTATTGACTGTTGCTCGATCATAATCATTTCCATATATTGTAATTGTTTCTGTATATAATTCTGTTCCTGAAGTACCAGTTCTGGATCCCATTGTTGAAGAAGAAGCATTGTAATCTCCAGATTCTACAACAAAACGGTATTTTTCAGGATTAGAACTTGAACCAAATGAACCATTTCCCCATATACTTGTATTATTAAATCCTCCTAAAATCGTATTAAAATTTACATGTGTTCCGTCTGTTTTTATATTACGTCCCAATTTAACATTAAAATAATTTCCATAAAATGTTGCATTTGTACTATTACTAGAACTTGGATCTGATTCATTGTGATAAGAGGATGAAGTAATGGTTAAATTTTCAATTCTTGTATCAGCATAACAGATGACACTCAGTCTACTTACATTCCAAGTTGGATGATAATCATAATCATTATAAACACCCGTTAATGTAAATGGTTTCGTACTGTAATCTTCCCACGTAGATGACATATTTCCATTCATAACAACAATATTTGTATCACGCGTTGTTAAATAATAATACTTCATATCTGGATCTAACAACTCTTCTTGACCATCCTCTTTGTAAAATTGAATAAGTTCATATAAAGGACAACCGTTTCTTGTCGTACAAGTACCACTTTGAATCATTCCTTCTTGATTATAATATCCTGTCATAGAACTTTGATAAGGAATTGTAACCTGACGATAATATCCAGACATATTCGAAGTTTCTTGAAACAAATCACTATCTTCACTTCCAATAATGGTCGGTTGTAAATTAGCATCTACAAAACGTCTTCCACTTTTTTCATAATAAGTAGTGCCTAATTCATATTCATCATTTTCATCTTGTAGATAATAAACTTGACATGTATTGGTTTTCGTTCCTGTTTCAAATATTCCAAACGAAGGGGCTTCACAAGTATATTCCGCATGATAATTGGTATTCTCATCATAACAATCTGTACATGTTCCATAATCTACATCAGTACCACTAAATATACTATTTTTAGTCGCTGTAGTAGTAATTGTACCACCTTTATAATATCCAGCTACATTTGGATATTCATATATGTAATTAATGGTACTAATCTCATTCATACCTTTGTCTTTCAATTGTGACTGTATTGCATCTACATCAGTACCACTATTCACATAAGCAACAGTAGCTCTTGTCCAAGAAGCATACATATGATTTTCAATTGCCTGTGGAAAACTTCCTGCATACGTAACAGGTACTTTTACATATCGAACATAATACTCATCATCATAAGATATTTCTGCTCCACGATAATTTGTCACCCAACCATTGAATGCTAAATCATTCGGGTGATCGGAGAAAGGATTATCTATTAATTCAATTTCAATATAACCATTTTCTACTGGATAATATTTCTCATAGACAAATTTACTTTGTTTTTCTGTTAAAGAAACATAACCAGTATGCTTTCCATCATAACTGGTTCCATCATAAATCACTGTCGTTTTAACTAAATTAGTATCCCCATATATATTTTTATCATTTAATGTTGGTAAACTTCCATTACTACTATTAGTATAATTTTGTCCTGTATAATAATAATAATCGCTTGTAGAATCATCAATATAAACTGTATCACCTGCTATACCACGTGATATAGTATCAGTTGGATTTGCCGTTTTTAGTGCTCCATAAGTAAAGGCAATCGTTGTAATAGGAATAATACACGCAAAAAGAGCAAGTAAATACACTTGTTTTTTCTTCTGCCACTTTCTTCGCATATTACCCCTCCTTTTCTATGCTGGATTGGTTGTAAACTCTAATTGAAAGCTAACATCCCCATAAGATGCATTATCTTCACAATCCACATCTTGACCTTCTAACCACATATAAACTCTTACTTTAGTAATAGATGGTTCTAAATCAAATACTTTTTGATTCGTACTTCCATTCTTTGGTGTTGAAATATCCACATTTACTCTACGAAATAACTCTGGATAAGTAGTACTATTCGCATTTTGCAATAATACTTGACTACTAGATGGTATTTCACGAACTACACCATCATAAGGTAATAAACTACCTCCTATCTGAGAAGTTGTAATACCATATATATTTTGAGCATTTTGAACACCATAAGCAGTATGCGTATCATAATTAGGTTCCCAAATATAAGCTTTATTCGCACCATTTAAACCTTGTGCTGTTCCTGCAGAATCTCCAGAATTTCCCTCGTTTAAGAAAGCAACTCTTGTCGCATTTTCAATTCCTTTACTGGTATCCCCTAAATAAGTCACTTTTGAATTACTAGAAATATAGAGTTCTTTATTACTTGTAGTACGAAAGAATAGATCAAAAGCAATAAAATCTCCTTCACTATCTTCTCCAAAACTTTCTGTTTCCTCACTTCTCTCAGCAACTAAAATAAAATCTGTAGAATTGGTATTCGTCGCTTGTCCTTTAAATAATTCTAATCGTCCTCCATTAATCGTTCCCCCAGATGATACGGGATTTAATTGATAGGGAATCTGATTCACACTATTACGATAGTTTTGATTTGCATCCATAATATCTTGTACTGTTACAACTTGTTTCCAGTTAATAGCATCCGTACTTACTTCTAACCCTCCATCAGCTTGGACATGGACATCTAAGGAATCAATACTAACAACACGATTACTAGAAAACCATGCATATGAAGTTGTAATAAATAAAATAAAACTAAAGAATAATGGGAATAACGCTAATTTTCTTCTCTTATCTTCCTTCTTTTTCATTATCTACATGCTCCTCTGTTATTTTCATATTTAATTTAATTTCTCCCCCTATAATCGCATCTACACAATCAGGATCATCTCCCTCTAAATAGATCACAATTGTATATTTATCAACATCTCCAGGGTGAAATTCTTTACGTTCTTTTAAAACTGCGATTTCATCTGAATAAAATGGCGTTGTATTTACCTCTTTTTCATTGGTCAAACTATTTTTCTTTGCATAAATCGTTCTCTGTCCATTTTGATAAACCATAACACGAATTGCCTCATCGACGTTTTTAATCACATCTAAAATATTAATTTGATACCAATAGTGAATCGTTCTTTCTCCTTCATTTCCGACATAAAATGTATACGCAATGTAATTATCTCCATTGTGAGCTCCATCTGCTTCTTCATTTAAATTCGATGGCAACCAATTCACAGAAATATTATCCATAAATTCTAATTCTTTTGCATATAGCTTATTTTTAGGTGCTTTATTTTCTAAATTATCATATAGTACAATACCACTTTTTAAAGAAAAGTTAGGGTCCAATGTAACAGTAAAATTACCGCCTTTATAGATCACCATCAAAACAAAAAAAAGGGCCAACAAAAAGAGAAAGAGACAAATTACCATTCTCTTTGTATACTTCACCCTCTTCTTTTTTGCTTCTATTTTTTTTGCGGTAACTTTTACAGTACTAACAGCCATATTTTCACTACCCTTTATATTAATATAATTTTATCATATTTTGCCGTTTTTTGTAAATTATACAAGAAAAAAACGTTAATGTTTTTTAACGTTTTGACTACGGCGTAATCCAAAATCAAAATCTGGATCATCTTTCATAACATGAATAGACATTGTTTTGAATAAATCATCTAAATTTAAAGTATCATCACTCACTCGTTCATGAGGTATTTCTTTTGTTTCTTCTTTCGTTGGAGTTTCATCTTGATATATTAATATTTCAATATCTTCTTTAGAAACTTTTGCTGGTTTTTTCTGATGCTTTTTAGCAAAGTAAAACAGACAAACAAGTGCGATTACAAAAATAGTAATAATCAGAATAAAAGAAATCACTAATACTATGTTCATCTTGCTTCACCCCTCTATTCTAAACTATAACAATTTTATCATAACTGTTTTTTTATCGCAATCAATTCATTAAAGAAATCCAAACTTTACAACTGTTGACACTACCTATTCTTTTTTTTGACATATTCTACACTGGTTTGACATAGCAAATGATATAATGAAATTAGAGAAAAAGGGGTGATACATCTGATTCGAGTAAAAAAATGGAAATTAGTAATTGCGATTTGTGCTTTGGTCATTTGTATCACGCAAATCCAACAGACATACGCAAAATACTTAGACAGCAAAGAAGGAGATACAGACTTTAAAGTTGCACAGTGGAAAATTTTAGTCAATAATCAAGATATTACTGAAGCCGCTACCATGTCATCTTTAATTAACCCTGTTTATATTAAAAATGAACATATAAAAGATGGTGTGATTGCACCTGGAAGAAAAGGATATTTTGATTTGACGATTGATTCTAGTAGTACAGAAGTATCTTTTCAATATAATATCTCTATTATGAATTCAGAAAATAGTTCAGTGAAAGATTTAAAAATTACTGGCTATCAAATCAATGATAGCACTTTGATTCCTGTACAAGATGCTTTAAATAATATTCATGATACAATCTATTATAATAATCCAACCAAAGTAAATAAAATTCGTGTTTATTTTGAATGGATTGATGGTAATGGAGAAACAATGGATAATGCCAGTGATACCGATGCTTCTATAAAAGGACAAAATGCGAAATTAAAAGTCAATTTATCATTTACACAAGTTGCACAATAAAACCACAATTAATTTTGTGGCTTTTTTTGACTTGCAGTTAATTTAACATTGATTTCAATTTGCGTTTCGTCAGGATAATCCTGTTGATATTGATAAGATTTCTTTCCCCAGAAAGTATCTAATTCATCATTTCCTGATTCATATGGCCAATCGAGATGTACAGAAAAAGTACCAATAGTTCCTACTGGAATTTCTGATTGATCAATTGTAAATGTAACTTTAAATGGATAATGTGTACTTAAAATTTCCTCTAATTCCTCACTGCTATAATCTTGATCGGTATACGTTTCATCAAATATTTTCACTGATTTTACTTGATATGTAATATAAGCTGGTAGTTCTCCTGAGTTATTTATTTCAATAGAATCTTTAAATGGTTCCATCCCTGGATAAATAGAATCTATTTCAAAAAATACATTATCAGTTAGGTCATTTCCATCTTGTTCAAATGTTACTTTCCACGATTTTACCCCTGTTGTAAGTTGATTAGAAACTTTATTACTATATATAAACCAAGCAAAAGCATTTGCCATAAAGGCGAAAATTAAGAAAAAGAGTGTACTACGACGAACTTTACGCTTTATTTTTTTGATATTACTCTTCTTTTCCATCTTCTTCTAGTTCACTTTCTTTACGATTGATATAATCTAAAATTTCTAATAATATTAAAAATGCAATCGGTACAATAATTAAGAAATATAAACCATAAGAATTATTTAAAATATGACTAAACCAACTTAATATTTTAGGACGATAAGACACAGTCCCATACAATTGATCAGCACGAATTTCTGGATCTGCTACTTGGTTGGCAATTCCTTGTGTTGTAAAATAATAAGCCCCATTGTCTTCACGTTTTTTTATAACTCTATGGGTAATAATTTTATCCTTATAATCATCCTTTTCACCTAAATAGGCAACATCATCCCCTACTTCAATATCTTTTGGATCTTCTTCTTTTACAATAATCACATCATATATTTTATATTCAGGTAACATACTTCCTGTTACAACTGTAAACATACGATAACTACCTAAACTTACTTGATTATTGAAAAGTCGTTGTAGTGCGATTAATAGAACAATTAAAATAACACAAACCCATACAACTACCTTTACCAATCCTACTAAAAAGCGGACAACTGGATTATCTAATATCTTCTTGATCATTTTCATTTTTTCTCACCTTCAAATGTTCTATTTTATCCATATAATCACGAATTGCTTTTTTATAAATTCGTTCAATTTCACTTGTATCTAATACTTTCTTATATTTTACTTTGACATATTGGTCACCAACTAATTTCATTAACTCTTCTAATGATAATTGATCACTGATATTCATCAATTGGTTTACAGATTGATTTACTACTTCCTCTTGTAAGCTCTCCTGTTCTTCTTTTGTTACTTCCGGTTGATTTAAGGTATTCATGATAAGACAATTCAATAAAAATGATTGGTCCATCATATCTTTCAATTTTCCTTGATCTTGATAATCTTTATTGGTATGACTACTCTTAGCACTTGGTTCCATATTCGCCTGCATAAAATTCCATAAATCTAATGCATATTGAAAATTAACATTTTTTAAAATTAAATTTGTTTTCTTAATCGGTGATGTAACTGGTGCGACATGTAGTTTTGCAATACTTTTATAAACATCAGAAGAACATAAATCACGGATTCTTTCCTCAACTCTAGCAATACGATTCGGAATAGAATCTTCTTGATTTTTCTCTTTTCCTTTTTCTTTCTTCCCAGTTAATTGTAACGATAACTCTACCGTTTCTTCATTCATCTTTCCTTTTCCTTGGTAAGTAAAATTTTTATATTCGTTTAACTGATTATCAGCAATATCTTCTTTTTTCTTACGTTCAATATATAATTTCATATTATTAATCAACGTATAAATGAAACGGTTTTCATAAGTATTAAATGTTTCTTCTTTGTTAATATTTAAAATTTTAGAAGGACGTACTTCTCCTGTTTTTTTATTGTAATCTTGAATTAAATTTGTATTTCTAGATAAATGTTTAATACTATCTACTGTGATACGACGCGCTAATTCAATTTTTACAATTTCTTCTTCATTAACGATAAAACGATTGGGATTTCTTAATATATTATCTAAATAGCGAATTGTCTCTTCCATTTTCACTAACCACGTATCATCATAAGTAGAAGAATTTGATTTTTCTTTGACGTGCAAATTAGAAACTAAACTTTTTTGAAATTGTTCTTTTTGACTTGGCGAAGTACGATTATATAATTTTACAATGTCTTCCATTTTTCTCACCTACTATGTTAATTTTTTCAATCTCAGAACGTATTCTTCACACTCTTTCATTTTTCCTTTACCAAATGTATTATCCAAAAATTCTACGAAGCCATCTATTTCATCGCGAATATAGGAAACGTTTAACTGTTCAAATTTACGTAGAATTTTTTTAGCGATGAAATAATCTACTCCACTCACTTCATCTCCACCACATGCGACATACACAGGAACAAACTTTTTCATATGAGCAACAATACGGTTACCAAAAGCAATACGGAAATGTTTAATAACGTAATTATCCATTTCTTCAATTTTCTTTAATACATCTTCACTCATTGGATTTTGCTCCATCGCATCTTGAAATAAACGATCTAAATAAGAATAATTGACATCTTGGGCAGGAGTATCAATTGGTTCAAAAGCTTCTCCTTTATCGTTGATATCAATTGGCATAGCACGGTCATATACTTTATCAGTTACCATGAATGTAGAATCGTCGTTATTGATTGTACCAATATACCATGTATTAGGACTAATTTTCAATTTTCCATCGATTAATTTTTTCGGGTCATTTGGCCAACTACTTGATACGAGCTCAACAACCCATTCATCTTTATTTGGCATTTCCAAAATAGATAACATTTCAGCAAAATAATACTCTACTCTGGCAATGTTCATTTCATCGAGAATGACTGTATAAACATCATCTGTATATCCTGCTTCATATATTGCTTTTAATACTTCAGTTTCATTAAACTTTTTGGTAAATTCGTTAAAATAGCCAAATAACTCTGTACGATCACGCCATGATGGTTGTACAGAAGCAATACAGGAATCATGCTTTAAGAATTTTCCCCAAGCATAAGCTAAAGATGTTTTACCTGTACCAGAAATACCTTGTAAAATAATTAATTTTGTAGAAGCAAGTGCTGATATAAAAATACGAATCATTTCTGATTTATAATATAATTTTAATTGACTAGCAGCAAAATTACGAAATAATTCTACTAATTCAGGTAATGTAAAGCTATCATTATAGTTTTTAATTGTGTAATTAGCATACATTAAATCTACTTCGTTTAATTTTGCAAAACGAATCCCATCCGCATTGACATTATCATCTTGTTTTTCTTCTACTTTTTCTGTATCTGCTTCATTTGGTTTTAATCCTAAATGAGATACCTTCATTGCTAAAATATCTTCTTTCTCTTTTACCAAACTAGATACTTCATCATTTAATTTAGCTACTTCATTTAATAACTCTTCTTGTTCTACTAATGTTTTACGAAAACGAATATACTTACGAATCAAGAAAACAATTAAAAAAACAAAACCAGCAACAATCAATAGTAAAAAGATAATCACTAAAGCTACAAATAACCACTCAGGGCCTTTAAAATCATCTTTATAAAAGTCTAAAATTCTAAGGTAGGCTTTCCAATCAAACATCTGTTTTAAGCCTTGTACACAGGCAATTAAAACAGTTAAAATACTACCAAAAAACTGACTTAAAAACTCATATAAAAATCGAAATACTGTATCCATTCATCCACCTTCTAACTTGGTATATATAACACATCAAATTGTCCTTTTAACTTTTCAAACATTTCATTATGACTAGTAATCACATATGTAAATATTTTTAATAATACAATTGTCTCATCATTTAATAGAAAAGAATCATCTAAGACAATAGCAACATGAAATCCATTTCTCGTTAACTCGTACACTTCTTCTTTATATGTCATATAATCTTTCCACAATATCTTAAGTGCTAACTTTTCTTTTGTAATATCATTATCAATCATCGTTAACAATCTTTTTCTCTTCTTTTGTTTTTCTTTTAATTCTAATTTATAATCTACTAAATAACACTTGTGGAAAATACCTTTTATAATATCTTGTAATATTTTGACACCGACAAGTGAATACGTCACAAATAATTTTTGTTCTTGCATATCTTTATTATTAAATACTTTTGTAATTGCATATTCACTATATAATTTAGAAAACTTTAAATGATGTTCTAACTGACAATCAAAAATTTGATTTTGATTTACTTTTACATAATTCACACTAAAATTTTTATCTTGAAATTTATCAATAAATTCTTGTTTTGCAGTTAAATCATCTTTCAATTGGTGATAAAAATTCACTTCAAATTGATCATCAGCAAGTCCTAATTCTTCTGTTCGATATTTTGCAATCTCTGAAATCAAAACACGAACTGAATCACACTCGCATACATGATCAAAATACAAAATATATTTAAACATTGAGAACATGTATTTTGCTTTTTTTTGATATCTTTTATCATCTTTGACACCCTCTAAAGCCTTTTTCAAATAATAGACAATATTGGCCTCAAATCGTGTATGTACTTCAGGATATAAATTATAATAACGCGTATTTACGTAAGCATTAATTAAATCATCGTAAATATCTTGATCAAAATAATGACCTAAAATAGATTGTAAATATTTTTTAATTGCTTTTTGTGAAAATGAGACATATTCTTGTACAATATTGCAACTCATCTAACCAACTCCTAATAATCATAATGTACTTTTACAACACCATTAGAATTTCCATTACTAGAATAATCTTTTGATGCATCTTTTTTATAAAATTTTACAACACTACTACTAGAGGCTTCCATATCAAATGTAAATTGATTAACATAATCATAACCATTTATTTTTTCTGTTTTAATTTGATATGCCTGTAAAAAAGTAGTACTGTTATTATTTACATAGACAACATTGGGATCAAATTCTAATGTAATACTTGCTGAAACACATTTCTTTTTATCAGTATCACTTAAAGCATTGTATTCTGATATAGATAATTGATCTCCTACTTGATAACTACCAAATGCTTCCTTTACTTTATAAGATAGCAATGTATTAGTAATCTTTACTTCTAAATAAACATCGTTTGCTTTATCAGTAATCTCATGGCTTAATCCATAAGTACCTACTACTAATTTAAATTGTGCCAATAATTGTTTCTGATAAGGACTTGTAGATTTGGCGACAATTTCCGCAACGACACTATCCCCATCCTTAAATGTTTGATTTGGTGTCAATGTGACAATAAAATAATCCGTATTAGAATCGTGATAAATTGTTCCTTTTTCCTTGGTGCTACTGCAAATAATTGTATCTGAACAATTCAAACTCACTTCATACTCAATATCACTATTACTTTTTAATGCACTATTTTTAAAACTATTTACATTGATTACAATTTGATATGGATCAACACCATTCCAATAATCCAAAGAATAATAAGCACCATCAGCCGTTAATTTATCACTTTCAAAATAAAAGTTTTGTGTTCTAAAATAAAAATCCAATACTTTGTGATAAACATATCTTCCTAAAGTAAAACCAATTGTTAAGAAAACACAAACCCCAACAATAAGAAAAACACGACGTTGAAATCGGGTTAATTTCTTAATTCTTATTTTTCTCATGTTTGAATGTTCCTTTATATTTTCTTATAAAAAAGATAAATGCGATGGTAATAGGAAGTATAATTAACACAGGATATCCAATTTTACTTGTAAATAATAGATAACAATATCCCAAAAAAGGAATTGTTGTAATATGATTTACCTCTCCAATTAAATATTCACTTGATAGGAAAAGACCATCTTGAATGACATAAGTATATTCATTCTTATTTGTTTTCATAACATCTTCAACATGGTCCAAAGCTACTTCATGTTTTCCTTGTTTTGTATCATAATACATAATTTGATCATTCTTTTTTACTTGCTCTTTCTTTTTTACCGCAATTAATAAATCTCCTTTATCAAAAGAACCTACATCTTTTTTTAATCCCATAATGGTTACATTACCAATTTGACTACTAGAAAATTGACTAAAAGTAAACAAGAAAAAAGTAGTGGTGAATACCAACAACATATAACAAATAAGAAAAATATACTTCAAGATTTTCATCTACTATCACCATTATAATCATATCATAAATATTTTTGTTTGCAAACAAAAAGCCAGTATTTTATCGACTGACTTTCACTTTCTTTTTTTCTGCTTTCTGACTTTTCTTTTCAGGATTTAAATATTTTTGAATCCCCATATCTAATTTAAAAAAATATTGGCTATAAATTTGGTGATAAGAATCATCAAAGTTATTTAAATATTGATCTAACAAAGTTGAAATATCTTTTTTTAATTGATTCACTTGAAAGAAATCCATACGATCATGTTCTATAAAGTAATTAACGATATCTTCCGTACTACGAGAAGTAAAATCATTATATGCCGAAGTATTAGATGGCACATAAAATTCATAAATACATGCCTGTAACTGATTTAAATTCTTTTGAATATTTAATACTACTTTTTGTTTTCCGATCTCAGTTAAACCCTTAGGTACTTTTTTATCACGATCTAGCTTTTCTATCTCATTTTCTGCTTCTGCTTCTTTACGAGCAACACACCAATCATTAAAATGCGTAATTAAAGTATGAGAAATAAATTTTCTTTCTTCTTCTTTTAAAGGTACAGGAGAACTTGCTTCAATTTTTTTTGTGATTTCTTCTAACTCCAATGTAGAGAATGACTTTAATAACCCGATTGCAGTTGTTAAAATATGTTCTCTTAATTTGTTGTATTGATCTTGTAACATAACAACTTCATCCATATTCTCACTCTCCTACAATACTCATTGTATCATTCAAAAAAAAGTTGAGCAAGCCATTTTATCATAATTGACACAAATTAACAATTAAAAAAATTGATTCATATCTTTTGGTACATGATCATTTACAACAGCATTCACAATCTTATCTTCTTTCTCTTTCGATACTTCTTTTCCAGTCATTTTTCCTAGTTCTTGAATGACTTCACGTAATGTTCCCTCGTTTTTCAAATCATTCTGTTGTAATTTTTTAGCAAGATCTAAAATAGTATCCTTTTTTACATTGGTTTTCTTTTCCACCTTATCAAAAAAACTATCTGTAAATTTCAAACCATATCCCCTCTTTCTATGATAATATATGTTTTTTTTATGATTAAGTTCATAAAAAAAGAAAGCTACGATGTAACTTTCTATCCGAGAATATATGGACTTGATTGGGTTCCGAAACCATTTACAATATTTACACTAGATTTTAGAAACACAACCGGACGAATATTGTAATTTGATGATAACGTATAAGATGAGTTTCTTATTCCAACCGATCCCACATAAAGAGCACTTTGACCAATATGAGCAACTGGAGTCTGTAACCATTCATTTTGACCAGTATATAACCAGTTTCCAGTTCCTCCACAATTAGAATCTGTACCGTATTCATACAATTTAGTTTTAGTACATAAAGGGCTTGCAGCATATCCATAATCACTTGGATACATCAATCCAACATATTGAGTAGTAGATGTCGGATTAGAACTATATACTGAAGTTCCTCTTTCTGCATTATAAACTGTTTGACTTGTTATGTCATAAATTGTTGTTCCCATAACTCCACCTAAGTAAAAGATACTCTCTGCAACTTGTCCCTTAGAAACAGAATTCATATAATTGTAGTAATTGGCTAAAGAACTTTTTAAAGAAGAATTATTCCAATTATTACTACCATTATTTGACCATGGTGCAGACATATAAGAAGAATTTCTAATTAATTTTAATTTTCCATCAAACACGCCTATAATTCTCCACAATTCGTTATTAAATTGAACATAATTATTTACTTCATCATTACTTCCGCGATAGCGAATGTTTCCAAAATCATCTGTAAACAGTCCCTCTTCATTATCAGGGGTATTTTTACTAGTAAGTACTTCTACAGCATTTCCGGTAATTGGCTCTGGAGTTGGAATCACAATTTCATCACTTTGTTCATATGTCAGAGTAATTTGTATTTCTTTATTCATGTTTGTTTCACTAAAATCTACATTTTCATCCCAATATACTTTTACTTGAAATGTTTTTTTATCATTTACTAATAACGGATCTCCTATTTCAATATTATCTATACTTACTTTAATAGATTTAGGATCCTTCTGATTGCTCTCTTCAATTCCTTCAATATTGGAAAGTACTGCATCTAAAGTTCCTTGATTTTCTACGACTACATCATACGTTGCACTAGCTCCTGGTTGTTGTAATTCAACATTTAAATTCAATGTTGTTTGATTAGAAATTTCCTTTCTCGTTGTTGTCGCATTCATCATTTCTTTTTCTTCCGCACTTGTAAATAGTATTTTCCAATTAGATGTAATTTGAGCTGTTCCATTAATTTCTAATTGTTGTGTTAATATCGCATAGCCAATACCTAACATTAACAATGCGGATACACATATTGTTCCTATTAAAAATTTTTCTGCTTTTATTTTGTGATACCTTCTCATGATTCCACTCCTATTCTAAAACCATCATAACATATATTCTTGATTTTAGCTATATTTAAAAAAAATAAAACACTTAGTATACACTAAAGTGTTCTTATTATTGTTCCCCTTTATTTTTAAATTGTAAGATAATTGGTGTACCTTCAAAATCAAATGCTTCACGTAATTTATTTTCCAAATATCTTTCATAAGAGAAGTGGATTAATCCTTTACTATTTACTTGTATATTAAATGTTGGTGGTTGTATAGATGCTTGATTAGAAAAATAAATTTTTAATCTTTTACCTTTATAACTTGGTGGTAAATTAAGTGCATAAGCATCACGAATGACATCATTCAACACACTTGTTTTGATTTCTCTTCTACTGTTCTCATATACTTTTAAAATTTCTGGCATCAATGTATGAATTCTCTTTTTCGTTTTCGCACTTAAGAAGACAATGGGAGCATATGTCATAAATTGGAATTCATACTTTAATAACTCTTTAAATTCTTTCATTTTAGCATCTTTATCATCAATCGTATCCCATTTATTGACAACTAGAACAACTGCTTTTCCAGCATCTAAGGCATAACCGGCAATATGTTTATCGTGTTCTACAATTCCTTCTTCAGCATTAATTACAATTAAACATACATCACTACGATCAATGGCCTTTAAAGAACGTAACAAACTATATTTTTCAACCGCTTCATACACTTTTCCACGTTTTCTCATACCAGCCGTATCAATCACAACATAATCGTGATCATGATAACGGAACTTAGTATCAATCGCATCTCTGGTTGTTCCAGCAACATCTGAAACAATGACACGATCTTCTCCGACAATCGCATTTACTAAGCTACTTTTTCCGACATTAGGTCTTCCAATGACACAAAATTTAACAATTCCGTCTTCGTACTCTTCTTCTATCTCAGGAAAGTCTTTTGTAATTTCTTCTAATAAATCATAGATACCTTCATTTTGTTCTCCACTGACTGGCATATAGGTATCTAGACCTAACTCATAAAAATCATAAATATTTTCTTTGGCAAATTTAGAATCCATTTTATTGATTACCACAATCACTGGCTTTTGTGATTTTAATAACATATCTCTTACTGCATAATCGTTAGAAGTAAGCCCTTCTTTTCCATCGACAACGAATAAAATTAAATCAGCTTCATCGATTGCTAATTCTGCTTGCATTTTGATGGAATCATTAAAATGTTCATCAGCTAGATCAATTCCACCCGTATCAATCAAATGAAATGTATAATCTTTAAATTTCACATTTCCATAAATACGATCTCTAGTAACTCCTGGTGTATCTTCGATAATAGAAATTTTCTTTCCAACCATACGATTAAATAGTGTACTTTTTCCAACATTTGGTCTTCCAAGTAATGCGACAACTGGTTTTCTCATAAGTATCCCCTCGTTTTCTTTCGGTATTATAACATATTTTTCTTATTCTACCAACTATCTAATATTTTTCCATACGTTAATATTTCTTGCGTATTTTGAAAGCAAGGTTCTGTAAATTCTAAAAATTGTCCCAACTCTGATTGTGAGATATTTTCTGTCATATAAAAATAGAATTGATGATCATAATAATAAAGTTTCGTCTTCTTACGCCACTTTTTTCGTACATCACAGGGATCTTCAATTCGATATAATATTTTACTGTTTTTTTCAACATGTAAACATAGTTCAATCTCATCTTGAAAATAATCAAAATCATCTAGATCTTCGCGATGCATTTTTAAAATAGTTCCATACAAAGTATCCTGATATACATAAATTGTATAATAACCATAAAAAGAGAGATGGTAAATCTGTTTTAGTTTTAATAATAGTGCTTTTAATTGTGGCTCTAATTTTTCTCTTTGTTCAAAAGATAATTGATGTGTTTGGACACGATTCAAAAAAAGAAGCATATTCTCTTTATCTAGAAATACTAGTTTCAAAATAGATCACCTAGTATTAGTCTATTGTAAGAATATGCTTTTGTTCCTTATATTTCTGTAGTTCTTTCAATTCGGTCGTAGATTTCTTCTTTTCCCAGTTTTGTAACACTTGAAAACATTACAAAATCATCGCCAACAACAAGATCTAATTGATCTAGAATTAAATTACGTTGTTTTTGACGATTCGTAATTCCTACTTTATCTACTTTCGTAGCCACAATGGTAACTGGAATATCATAATATTTTAAAAATTGATACATCATTAAATCATCACTTGTTGGTTTATGACGAAAATCAATTAACATAAATACATTTTTTAAATTAGGACGATTGATTAAATAATCTTCCATCATCAATCCAAATTTCTTACGCATTGGTTTACTGACATTGGCAAAACCATAACCAGGCGCGTCTACTAAATAAAATTCATCATTCACTAAATAAAAGTTAATCGTTTGAGTTTTTCCTGGTTGTGATGAAGTACGAGCATAATTTTTTCTATGAATTAATGTATTAATAAAACTACTTTTTCCAACATTTGAACGTCCTACTAATAAAAATTCTGGTTTATTATCCGTTGGATATTGACTACGTCTGACCGCGGATATTTCTAAATTGACACGGTTAATTTTCATGATATCACCTAAATTTCACAGATTCATTATAACACGTATTTCTTTTATATGTCAAAGTATGAAAGATAAGAAAATCTAGTAGAAAATTTGAATACTTTATAGTATAATAGAAATGGTGAATGCTTGTGAATTATCCAAACGGAACAAAAGTAAAACAATCCTATATATTACATGGTAACCGAGGGATGAGTTTAGAACATGACATTAATGTGACAAATGAATATTATCTCGTTCATGACATCGCAGTCATTTATAAAAAACCAACACCTATTACGGTTGTAAAAGTAGATTTTAAATCTCGTATGGATGCAGTCATTAAAGAAGCATATTATAAAACACCATCTACTACAGATTACAATGGTGTTTATAAGGGAAAATATATTGACTTTGAAGCAAAAGAAACCAAAAACAAAAGTTTTTTCCCACTCGCAAACATTCATACCCATCAAATTAAACACATAAAAAAGATTATAGAACATGGAGGAATTGGATTTCTAATTGTCCGTTTTACCCACTATAATTTGACATATTTTTTAGATGGTAGTAAATTGATATCATTCATTGAAAACAACAAGAGAAAATCTATTCCTATTTCTTATTTTCAAAAGGAAGGAAAAATAATTGAAACGAAATATGCTCCGCGTCTTGATTATTTAAAAATTCTAGACGAAATGGAGAAAGAAGGTGAAGCTTCTGAAAAAGTATCATAAAATATTTCAATATATCAATGAACATCAATATGAAATAGCAATTGGACTCGTTAGTATTCTCGCCTTGATTGTCGGAATATTTGCTGTGGGGTTTTTAAAGGCCTTACTTATTATTCTCATATTAGACGGAATCCTATTTAGTCCAAACTTAATCAATTTAATTAGTAATATAAGTAAGAATATGGAGGTTACGATGGAAAAGAAGAGAACTGAAGCAAGACATGCTCGTACGGGTCATGCGAAACCAACTGATTATACAAAAGGAGCAAATGTAGCAAGCACTCGTTCAGCACGTATGGCAAGAAATAAAAAAGGAACTACGAAAGGAAAGAACAAGAAAAAGAAAATTGGTAAAAAGGTTTTAATGGTATTACTTATTTTAGGAATTATCTGTCTTGTCGCATTTGGCATTTTTATGTTTATTATTATTAAAGATGCGCCAGAATTTAGTCCTGATAAGTTGTATCATCAAGAAGCTTCAATTTTATATAGTAGTGATGGTTCTGTGATTAAAAAACTAGGAAGTGAAAACCGTGAAAAGATTTCCTACAATCAACTACCAGAAGTATTAGTAGATGCGATTGTAGCAACAGAGGATTCACGTTTCTTCCAACATAACGGATTTGATTTACCACGATTTATCCGTGCGGGATTTGGAACACTTCTCGGTAAGAATGCCGGTGGTGCTTCGACCTTGACTATGCAAATAGCGAAAAATCACTTTACTTCAACAAATCGTAGTATTACACGTAAATTTACCGATATTTATATGTCAATCTTCCAGATTGAAAAACATTATACTAAAGAAGAAATTATGGAATTCTATGTCAATGCTCCATATTTAGGTAGTGGTGCATGGGGTGTAGAACAAGCATGTTTAACTTATTTTGGTAAGAGTGCGAAAGATATCAACTTGGCAGAAGCTGCAATGATTGCTGGTATGTTCCAAGCACCAAATACTTATGACCCAAATATTAATCCTGATTTAACAGAAAAAAGACGTCAAACAGTATTATATTTGATGAAACGTCATAATTATATTGATGAAAAAGAATATAAAGCTGCATTAAATTTAAGTGTTGATAAAATTGTGAAAACAATTTCTACAGAAGATGGTGAACAAACAGATCGCTTTAAATATCAATCATTTATCGATGCTGTAGTAGAAGATGTTACGGAAAGAACAGGTAATAACCCTTATAATGTATCAATGCAAATCTATACAACAATGGATAAAGATAAACAAGAAGCTGTTGAAGACATTATGAATGGAAAAACATATAAATGGGAAAATGATGTTGTTCAAGGTGCTGTTGCTGTTGTCGATGTAAAAACAGGTGCTTTAACAGCAATTAGTAATGGTAGAAATATTAGTGGTGCAAATCAATTAGGACGTGCCACAAAAGTAAAACGTCAAATCGGTTCGACTGCAAAACCAATTTACGATTACGGTCCAGGTTTTGAATACCAAGGTTGGTCTACTGCTACTCCGTTTGCGGATGAACCTCACTCATATTCTGGTACAGATACAGATGATGGTGGTATTGAAAACTGGAATAGAACTTATCAAGGTTGGATGACACTACGTACTGCTTTAGCAGAATCTAGAAATATCCCAGCATTAAAAGCATTCCAACAAAATAAAAATTCTGATATTAAAAACTTTGCAGAAA
>ULML01053572.1_pt1 | contig 20979 bp, 12 predicted proteins | sample 1951651 | NCBI WGS metagenome assembly ULML01 (sample SAMEA4835549, study PRJEB28245) | human gut metagenome | biome: gut microbiome; material: fecal sample | place: Denmark | collected 2008
ATAAGGTATCATTGCAGAGTCAAACGACACCCCTCCCCGGTGAAAGTGCGATTGTATAGAAAAACAGTATGACCTTTTACATGATGTCCACCCTTTTAGGGAGCTTTTTCGCAAAGCGTCTACCTTCTTAGGAGGCCATTCTGTGGAGTGTCTACTGCTTCAGTTTATAAAACAAAAAACTGTCTAGCTAAATCAGGAAAAGTCACGCTTGTCTTGCGAAAAAGTTTAAGCTGGGTAAACCATTCGTCCAAGCAGGGCAAAGCGTTTGTTTAAGCAGGGCAAAGCATCCGTTTAAGCTGGACAAAAGGATGCTTTACCCAGGGCAAACGACTGGTTTCCCGCAAGCGGGTATGCATGCAGGTCTCGTGGAGGCGGGGCTTATTCGACCTCCGTCTTCCGTTCGGACATTTTTTTCTGTACGAACTGTATCTTCAGATGGGCTTCTTCCAGATTCGTCTTGATTTCGGTGATGGCGGAAAGCACCTTGGACAACTCGTAGACGCTGGCGGCGGCTTGGCGGTCGGCAGGCGTCATTTGGGTGGTATAAGAGCGTTCTCCCTGGTAAACCACGCGCAGGTTGCGGTCCTTGTTGACGGCTACAAAACCGATGAGGCCTCCGTCCTGTCCCATCTTGTAGTCGGCTTTCTCGATGTGCTCGCCCAGGTCGGTCGTCTCATAGCTGTCGCGTGAGGCGGGTGTCTCGGCAAAACTTCCGTCGGGGGCCGTTACCTTGACGGCGGTGTGATGGATATTGCCGGCACCGCAATAGATGGACGTGAGGCTCATGAGGCCTGTCTCGTCCGTCTGGAAGCGCAGGAAAGAGCGGTGAAGGTTCCGTTCGATGACTTGCGAGGGCGCCAGGTAGTGGCCGATGCGCTGGTAGGCGGTATCTTTTTCAAGCACAAACTTGCCTTTCATGGCTTCGAACTCCTGCTGCTTGACGGCCAGCATGCTGTCCAGATAGGCCACGGTCTTTTCCTGCTCCTTCAGCTCCACTTCCTGCATGAGGTAGATGCCCTGCCGGCGGGTGTCGAAGGCCTTGGGGTAAAGCAGCTTGATGCTGTCTATCTGCATCTTGGCTTCGTTGTAGTTGCCGGCTTCGAAGGCGGCACGGGCTTCGTCCAGCTTCAGGGCCGCTTTCTTTTCCACGTTCTCGCAGGCAGCCAGTGCGCCGCAGAGGCATGCCAGAATGATTGCTTTCTTCATATATCCAGTTTGATAGCGTAATTGTCCTAAATTTTGCCGCATGGCCGTGATGACCAGCTTTGCGGTGGCAAAAATAAAAATAATATTCCTATCTTTGCCTCCGCAAACCATTAAAATGCAAACGAACCGAAGATGATAGAGTTGACTCCTGACGAACTGAAGCAACGCTTCAGCGATAAGATATTCAAACAGATTTCTGAAACGGCTGACGACTTGGGACTGGAATGCTACGTCGTGGGCGGCTATGTGCGCGACATCTTCCTGCAACGCCCGTCGAAGGACATTGATGTCGTGGTGGTGGGCAGTGGCATTGCCATGGCCGAGGCGTTGGGACGCCGGTTGGGCAAGGGCGCGCACGTGTCTGTGTTCAAGAACTTCGGTACGGCCCAACTGAAGTATCGGGGTACGGAGGTGGAGTTTGTGGGTGCCCGCAAGGAGTCGTACACGCACGATTCGCGCAAGCCCATCGTGGAAGACGGTACGCTGGAAGACGACCAGAACCGGCGCGATTTCACTATCAATGCCCTGGCCGTCTGCCTCAACAATGCCCGCTACGGCGAGCTGGTCGACCCCTTCGGAGGAATGGACGACCTGAAGGAACGCACCATCCGCACGCCGCTCGACCCCGATATCACCTTCAGTGACGACCCTTTGCGCATGATGCGTTGCATCCGTTTCGCCACCCAGCTCAACTTCTATATCGATGACGAGACGTTCGATTCGCTCTGCCGCAACAAGGAGCGCATCGGCATCATCTCGAAAGAACGCATTGCCGACGAGCTGAACAAAATCATGCTGGCACCCATCCCCTCGAAGGGCTTCATTGACCTGGACCGGTGCGGGCTGCTCGAACTGATTTTCCCCGAACTGGTGGCCCTTCAGGGAGTGGAAACCCGCAACGGACGGGCACACAAGGACAACTTTTATCACACACTCGAAGTGCTCGACAACATCAGCCGAAAGACCGACAATCTGTGGTTACGCTGGGCAGCCTTGCTGCACGACATCGCCAAACCCGTCACGAAGCGTTGGGACCCCAAGGCCGGGTGGACTTTCCACAATCACAATTTCATCGGTGAGAAGATGATACCCAACCTCTTCCGTAAGATGAAGCTGCCCATGAACGAGAAGATGAAATATGTGCAGAAGCTCGTGAGCCTCCACATGCGTCCCATTGTGATAGCCGACGAGGAAGTGACCGATTCGGCCGTTCGCCGCCTACTTTTTGAAGCCGGTGACGACATCGACGACCTGATGACCCTGTGCGAAGCGGACATCACGTCGAAAAACTCCGAACGTAAGAAACGCTTTCTGGAGAATTTCCAGTTGGTGCGCCAGAAGCTGAAGGACCTGGAAGAGCGCGACCGCATCCGTAATTTCCAGCCGCCCGTCAGCGGGGAAGAAATTATGCAGACGTTCGGCCTTTCCCCCTGCCAGCAGGTGGGAGCCTTGAAGAGCGCCATCAAGGAGGCCATTCTGGACGGCGTCATTCCCAATGAATACGAAGCCGCCCGTCGGTTTATGCTCCAACGGGCGGAAAAGATGGGGTTGAAAGCGGTGGACTAATTTTCCATCGCTTTTGTATGGGGATTCTCGATATCAATTTTTCTCTTCAGCGCTTCGAGATAGTAATAATCTGCGTAGTTGAGAGGTACATCGATTTCATTGTTATGGGGAAGACTTCCGACGCTGTGCATCAGAACAAAACGTCCGTTAGTCCCTATCGGTGCAGTATAGTCGGGCGAGGAGAGTGAAATCAGAATGCTGTCCGCATAATTTTTGTAAAGTTGGGAATTCTCCGGAGAATACAGACTCATCTCGTACAAGGCTGAGGCTATAATGGCAGCAGACGATGCATCCCGTGGCTCGTTGGGAATATTGGGAGCATCCATGTCCCAATAGGGAATCAGGTCGGCAGGCATGTTTTTGTGATTTCTCATGAAGTCGAAAGTCTTGATGGCTTGTTCCAGGTATTTTTTGTCATGGGTTTCCCGATAGCATAATGTGTAGCCATAGATGGCCCATGCCTGTCCCCTGGACCAAGCCGAACTGTCAGCATATCCTTGTGCCGTCTGTCTGTGTCTGACGTGCCCATCCTTTATACAATAGTCCACCACATGATAGCAACTGCCGTCGGGGCGGAAATGCTCCTTCAACGTGTGGTCGGCATGTGCTACGGCTATTTTGTAGTATGTGGAATCGTTCGACAGGCGGGTGGCCTTGAACAGCAGTTCCAAGTTCATCATGTTGTCAATGATAACCGGACATTCCCAGCCACGTTGTGCCTGCCAGCTGTTTCCTTTCGCATCCCAACTTTGGATGACTTGCGCTTTTTCGCGGAAACGTGTGCAGAGTGACTTGGCTGCCTGTATCATGACATCCTTGAACTCATTCTGAGGAGCCAGACGCAATGCGTTTCCATAACTGCAGTTGATGATGAATCCAATGTCATGGTGCCACGTCAGGTATTGGGCCTTGCTGAGAGCTTCCGTATATTTTTGCGCCAAGGGAAGCAGAGTGGTATCTCCGGTGAGTTCATAAAGATACCATATACTGCCTGGAAAGAAGCCGCTTCTCCAGTCGGAATATCCGCAATAATATACATGTCCGTCCGGCGTCAGGGTTACAGGATTTAGAATTTTTCCACTGGCTTCGATGGTATCAGTTTCCAATCCTATTTGTGCATGTGCATGATGGATAGCCTTTTCCGTCCATGAGGATTCTTTCTGTATCGCTTTTTGTGCACAACCGGTGATACAGGTTGCCAGCAAGAAAAGAGAGGATGTTATAATGGTTATTGATTTCATTGATTACAAACTTTTTATAGTGAATGAATAGGAACCTTTAAGAGCTGTCTTGGTGGCCTTGAACGACAAACGGTATATTTGTTTGCCCCATACATTGGACAGACGCCGATCGGTCAACTGGATAGTGTCTACTGCCAGTTCGAACAAATCGGGGTCATAAGTCAGTTCTGCTTGGACGTCATCTGCTTGCAGTATTATTTTCCCGGGTTTATTCTGGTTGATGGTGCCCCATGTCAGAAAGTTGATGACATTTGGAGCAAGGCTCTCTTCCAATTCAAACTCATCGGACAGTTTTACCTGTTTCTCTTTGACCTGATAGGACCTGATCCATCTTTTTACTTTGGCTTCTTTCGGATAGGCTGTCGCGATATTTGCTTCAAAGCGGTTGCGGGCAGCTTTCACTTCCGTAGCCTTGTATCTTTTCCCGTACTTTTCGGGTATGCCGTTTATCATAGGCAGGTTATGATAGTTGCTTTGCATGGTCCAGATGCTGTATCGTTCGCTGCTGAAGGTCTGACGGGTGTAGGTTCCTACACCGGCATCAATCAGGATAGGGGTCTGCCTGATCCAAAGTGAGAAGGTTCCCACGTCGTTATGGTTGTGGCTTTCGTCGTTGTAACCTCCTTTGGCAGCCAGGAAGAGTCCCTTATCGGTAGAATAATAGGCAAATTCTGTTTCGGGGTACCAGGTAAAGGAAGGAATCTCATGCTTTGGAGCGGTCTGCCGAAGTTCCTTGTCGACAGAGATGGCCGTAAGTGTACGGAAGAAGTCGCGTCCATTGGAGGGTGGACCGGGCTTGTACATCAATGCGGCAAATCCCTTTAACTCTTCGCTGTTGACCGCTTTGCCGAAACGGTAGATTAATGCTGCATTGCCTTCTCCCTTGGCTGATGCATCGGCAAAATTGACGACCCATCCGTTTCCTACGTATGAACGGGAAATATATTCTCCCATGTTGCGAATCATGGGTTCGTTGAACAGATTGATTTTACCGCCGGTTGCATTGTATAAGAGTTCCAGATAGTCCAGCGTCTTTCCGGCTGCATGTCCCCAGTAGGAAGGACCTTCTTCACATCCGCCGTCGGCCTTGATATAGTTCAGGTATCGGTCCACAGATTCCATGGTCAGGTATACGGCTTCGGCCAATCGGTCGGGATTGTTTTCCATTAAAAGGAAGCACATCAGGACATTGCTGTTGCACCATGGATTCCAGTTGTTGAGCATACGGCCGTCATAATTACGTCCCATCCACCAGAAAGAGTCATTGGTCATGTATGGTTTCAAGATGCGTTCTTCCAATTCATGGCGGAGGCGTCGGGATATTTCGGGTGCAACTTTGTCGAATTCCTCATGCAGAAAATAATGGGTCCATGCGAGGATGCCTCCCAAGTCGCCTGATACGAGGTCGATGACGGGATAGTCGTAGGTGGGCAATGATCGGTGGTTAGGCTGTACGATGAGATGGGCAGACAAAGCCCAGGATGTCATTTCGCAGGCTTGATACACTCCATTGACCAACTGGTCTATGAAGCGCCCTTTACCTTCTGCCAGTTCTGCCAGTAACAGTTGGGTGATGGCTCGGTTGTTGGCATCAAAAGGAGATTCCATGATGTTCCGATTTCCGCTGCGTTCAAATTCCAGATAATCGGTGGCTTTTACAATCTTCCAGGAATAGTCGAGCAGCTTCTCTCCCTGTCTGATGTAGTTGTCCTTGTAGGCTCCAAAGAAATTGTCCCATCCGTCCCTGTCTTTGTAGTCGGGGTAGGAGACCCATTGTTGGTTTAAGATTAATACTTCTTTCAACTTGTTTATGTCCGCCTGTTTTTGTAGCAGATTTCTCTCTGTATATCCAAAGACTATGTTTGCACAGAGCAATAGTACTGATAGCATGAAGTGTCTTTTCATGATATGTATGTTTTGTGGATGATAAATGAAAAAAGTTCCTAAGAATCACCGGACTCTTAGGAACTTTATTTGAATTCTATTGAATCAGGTTAGATTAATACTCCCAACCCGGAGTAGGTGTCATATCAGGATTCAATTCAATTTCGCTTTTGGGAACAGGCCAAGTATACCATTGGTCACCAATCCATTTGTAGGTAGTTCCTCCAGTATTTTCTGTACCTCCCCATGCATTTTGTGCGCAGACTTGTGAGAACTTGGTTTCTTTCAATGTGCGCCAGCGCATTTCGTCGAAGAAATTAATGCCTTCGTTTACAAACTCACGGCGGCGTTCGTCGCGTACGTAGTTGCGGGCGGTTTCTTTGTCTGTGAATTTGGAAGTTGGAGTAGGTATACCTACACGGTCGCGTACTTGTTTTACCTTAGCCATAGCTCCATTCAGGTCGTCCATTTCTACCAGAGCTTCAGCCCACATCAACAGTACATCAGCATAACGGATGATGGGCTCGTCAATCGGGTTTTGTTCACGGCGCATGTATTCAAGTCCTTCACCGATGAATTTGCGGTGGATGTATTTGAATTCGGCCTGCGCATTGCAACAACCGGATGCATAATAGTCGGATGGCAGGTTCGGGTTGGCGTTGGGCTCGGCCGATGCCTGGTCGAAATAATATTTACCAATGACCGGCCAACGATAGGTATACCAGCCTTCTGCCGTTGAATTGCTGTTGACGCCCAGATAGTTGGCGTATGGAGTAACGACATTGTAGGCCAGACGGGGATCTCTGTTCGCATAAGCAGCCTTAAGACGTGCTTCGTTGCCTTCGGGCAGATAAATAGCCTGTATATCAGCCGGCAGCTTGTTGAGCTCCTTGTCGATAGCAGCAGTAACGCTCGGGTGAATCTCCATACCATTGATATATTTGTCACGGATAAAGAATACTTTCCGGTATTTGGTGTGTCCTTCTGCTGCCTCACGGTTGGTCACGTATTCCCAATCAGACAGGAAGTCTTTCCACGCAAAGTCGCTTACTGTTCCGTCATTGTTGACTACTTCATACAGGTCGACCACTGCAGGAGTTACCTGTAAATCGGTCCAGCAGCCACGGCCATCTTCGGCTCCTTGTGTGAAGGCTGCGCAATATTTTTGTATAGAAGTGCCATATCCGGTCGGGTCTTCAATATATTGCAGGCTGAGAATCATCTCTTCGCAACGCTCGTTTGCTTCCTTGAAGAGTTGTTTGTAGTCACCAAACAAGGAGTAACCACATTTCCCTACTTGCTCAAAGTCCGATGCAGCCTTTGCATATTCCTTGTTGATTAAGTAAGCTTTTCCGCGCAAGGCATAAGCGGCTCCTTTGCTGGCACGCCCTTCACCGTTGATTTGATTGTCCGGGAGGTTGGGTTCGTTGATGGCATCCGTCAAGTCCTGGATGATCTGTGTCCACACTTCTGATTCAGGACTTTGCACCTTGTTGCACTGGTCGGGGTCAACTGGTTCGGTGTAAAGTGGCACTCCGATACCATTGTTGCCGAAAAGAACATTTAAACGGTCATAAAAAAATGCACGCAAAATCTTGCATTCGGCAATCAGGCGGGCTTTCTTTTCTTCATTGATAGGAGCACCCGGTATACCTGCAATAGCTGCATTGGCGCGATGTACGCCGTTGTAGCACCATTGCCAGATGGAAAGGAAGACGCTGTTGCTGGGGTTGACAGAGGTGGTGAACAGACTTCTCATGTCGTATTCTCCTTGTCCGCACATTCCCAATGCATCAAAACCGTAATAACCGATACTTACATTGGCACCAATAAATTTGCTGCCGGGAAAGGGATTCTTCAGAGAGTAATATACACCGATAACTCCTTGGTCTACGTTGCTTTCTGTTGTCCACATGGTTTCACTGGAAAGCTTGTCACTGGGAGCTGTTTCCAAAATGCTGGTACAGGCCGTTGCAGTGCTTAATATGGCTGCAGTTGCCATGGAATATAATATTTTTTTCATATCCGTTTCTTGTTAATTAAAAGGTTACTGAAATGCCACCCGAGAACATGCGTGCCAACGGGTAGACTACGATGGAAGTTCCCAATTCAGGATCTACACCCGGGAAATCCTTGTGCTTGAAGGTCAGCAGGTTTTCTCCTGTCAAGAATACACGCAGGTTACTGATGCGGGCAGATGCCAACCAGCTTTTCGGAAGAGTGTATCCTATTTGCAGGGATTTCAGTTTGACGAATGATGTGTTATACAAGTAGAGCGTATTTGCAGGCGTAGTTCCTCCGGATGTCAATAGACGCGGATATTTGGCGTTGATGCTGGCATTCGGGTCGGTTGCCGGATCGTAAGATGAACCGATGATTTTGCCGTTCTCATCCGTAATCACGCCCTGATAGGCTGCTTCAGAATCATAGAAGTAGTACTTCTCCCATGCATCACCAGGAAGTTGGTCTTTAACGTTGGACAGTATGGAACCATTGGCTCCCTTGGAGTTAAGGTAATGGTAGCTGCCGAAGCGGCCGGACCATACCATATTGAGGTCAAAGCCTTTCCATTCGGCAAACAAGTTCAAGCCCAAGGTTACCTTTGGAGTGGCGCTCTTGCCTGTAAATTCGCGGTCATCATCGTTACCGTATTTTCCATCGCCATTGGCATCCGCCATAATCAAGTCGCCATACCACAGATTGGAGCCGTCCGGGCCGATATTCTTGAGGTTGTTGTTGAATGTATAGCCCGCAGCCAACATGGCAGCTACCCAGTCAAGGTCGGCTTTGGTGCGGATCATACCGTCTTTAGGACCTCCGTTCGGATCGACACTGCCGTCGGGCAGGGTATAGGTACCTGTACCGTTATAGGGCCGGCGCAAGAACCATTCGTCAATCATGTGGCCTTCTACCCGGCGTTCGTTTCCACCGGTGGATACGTCTGCTAGATTGGTATAGCGCCACGTCGGGTTACCCCAAATGTCTAAAGTCGATTCATCGAGCTCGTAAGTCAATTCACCCTGGAAGTCGGTAATCTTGTTTTTGTTGAAAGCAACGTTGGCGCTGACTCCATAACGGAAGTCTCCTATTTTGTCATTCCATCCTAAAGTCACTTCCACACCCTTGTTGGTCAAGCTGGCCGTATTGGACATAGGAGCACTGATTGTTCCCATGGTTTTATAGATAACCGAATTGGTCAGGATGTCTGACGTATTTCGAACGTAAAAATCTGCTTCCGCAGTCAGCCGCTGGTCCAAGAAAGATGCTTCGAGGCCGATGTCCCATGTCGTCACTTTTTCCCAAGACAGGCCCAAGTTTTGAATAGTCGATTGAATCAATCCATTTTGTACCGATTCATTGAATACATGGTTTACCTTTGTATACAATGCTTGCCAGTCATAGTTCCCGCTGACTGTATTTCCCAGCGAACCATAGGATGCACGAAGTTTCAAGTAGTTGATTGCTTTCTTGAGGGGCTGGAAGAAGGGTTCTTCACTGATGCGCCATGCCGCAGAGCCCGAGGGGAAGAAATTGCCGCGATGTCCGGGTGCAAATTTGGAAGATGCGTCTGAACGGAAGCTGGCTTCCAACAGATATTTACCTTCATATGCGTAGTTGACGCGGCCGAAGTAAGAAAGCATGGCGTTTACGGCTTTGGCGCTGCCGCCAATCGAATACATTTCGGCGGCGGAAGTGATGTCGGTAACACCCCAGTCGATCAATCCTTGTTTTTGTGCGCTGAATCCTGTCGTTTCGGCGCGATGTTGTTCATAACCGAACAATGCACCTACATCGTGCTTGCCAAACGTATTGTTATAGCGGAGGAGGAGGTCGGCAGTATAGCTGGTTGATTCATAATAATAACGATAAGTCGTTGCCTGGTCCAATACTCCAACGCCTTCTTTAGGAGTGTCGAAACTTTCACGGAAACTGTATCTAGGCTGGTTTTGTGAATAGTGCTCGTCGTGACGGGTATATTGGCTCCAGTTGAATTTTGCTTCAGCTACCAATCCCTTTAAGGGTAATTCAACGTTGGCATACCACGTCGTGTTGAGGCGGGTGTAAGTGTTTTGTCCGCCTTGGGCTGCAACTTGCTGCAGGATATTATCAATGTTTGTTACTTCCGGGTTCTCGCTGGCTCCGAATTTTCCGTCATAGATAGGATTGATACCCGGATAGGCCTGTAACAGATAGGACATGGATGTGCTACCAGGTTCCTTGAACTCTTTTGTTCCATAGGTTTGAGTACCAAAAGTGATGATGTCTGCTATTTTCGTTTCTACATTGGCACGGATATTGAAACGTTGCATGGCCGTATTTTCCAATGTTCCGGGATTGTCCTGATAGCCCAGTGACAACAGGTAGGTCGTGGCATTGCTTCCTCCGGTTACATTGACTCCGTAACGTTGGTAGAAAGAGGGCTGGAACAGGATTTGGGCCCAGTCGGTATTAGGATATGCCAGCCAGTTGGGAATTTGTTGGCCTGTAACGGGGTTGGTATACATGCCGTTTGGGTTGGCATCGGCTGCACGCCATTCTTCGATGCTCGAATAGCTGTAGTCTGGCGTGGTTGAATTGGGCACTGCATTCTGCTTGGCGATGTTATGCAGTTCCATGAAATCGGCTGTGCTCGACATCAGGCTGAAGTCTGTTACAGGCTTTTCAGAAGCGAACATGGCAGTCAGCGTTACGCGCGGCTTTTCATTGGTCTTTCCTTTTTTGGTGGTAATCAAGATAACGCCATTGGCGGCACGCGAACCGTAGATGGCTGCCGAACTGGCATCTTTCAAAATTGAAATGCTTTCGATGTCATCCGAATTCAGCGGAGCCATATCTGCTTCTACACCATCTACCAGAATTAAAGGGCTGCTATTGTTGAAAGAACCCTCGCCGCGTACCTGGATAGAAATGCTTTCTTCACCGGGAGCACCGCTGCCTTGTGTAACACGGACACCGGGAGCTACGCCTGACAAGGCTTGGCCTATGCTCATTACAGGACGGTTGGCTATTTTGTCGCCACCGACTGCAGCTACAGATCCCGTCAAATTTACCTTTTTCTGTACGCCATAGCCCACTACGACCACTTCATCCAGAAGTTCGTTGTCTTCTTCCAAAGTAGTGGTCAGCCCTTGTTCTGCCTTTACCCGGACATCTTTATATCCCATGTAGGAAATCTTCAAGTAGTCTCCTGGTTTGGCATTTACCCGATAAAAACCGTCGAGGTCTGTAATGCCTCCATTGGTTGTACCTTCAACCGTTACACTGGCACCTATAATGGCTTCGCCATGTACGTCGATTACTTTACCTTGAATGGTAGTTGTCTGTGCATGTAGCATGAAAGGTATGCAACATACGATTAATAACAGCATGCTCACATGCTTTCGAATTTTCATTTTCATAATATTACATTTTACATCATGATTTAATTGTTTTTATGCAGAATTTGTTATCAGCACTCTTAAGTATTCCCTTTGTTTTTGTTATAATTGCCAGGTGGCGAGCAACATCGTTCCGTTCTTGTTCTCATTGTATTTTGTTTGAAGATTTTGTTAAAACGTGACAAAGTTAATTATGATATGTAATATTTAACTATACGGATTGTCCAACTATTGAGCAAAATTGTCCAAAAAACCATAAATGGGGCATTGGATTCGGCCGTTCCCTTTGGGTCGGAGAGTTTTTTTTAACGAAAGTATTGGGGGATGGACGGAGGGCGACGGAACAATGTCCTTTGTTGTTCCACCGGATTTTCTAAGTGTTGTCTGGTGCGCATTGAAACAGTTTCATGCATTGAAACCGACAGTTTCATTCAATGAAACCAGTGGTTTCTTTCAATGAAACTACTGGTTTCAACAAATGAGGCGGATTTGAAACCAGTAGTTTCGTTGTTTGGACAACATTTGAAACTTTTTCTGTCCGCTTGTTCGTTGAAAGGCAGGAGAGTATTTTTAGCTTCTGCGGCGGGTGGATTTTATAAAAAATCAGTTGCTTGTTTTTGAGGCCTTCTGCTTTTGATATTCTTTCGGGCTGCACTCGTATAGATTTTTAAAGCAGCGGCTGAAATAAACCGGCGTGTTGAAGCCGCACAGGTCACTGATTTCGGCTATTGAAAGATTGGGATGCTGTTGTAGCAGAGAAGCGGCATACTTTAGACGTTGATTGAGGATAAAGTTATTGGGTGTCATGCCTGTTAGTGCTTTGAATTTGGTGTATAGGAGCGAGCGTCCCATACCGATTTCCTTGCAGAGCTGGGGAATGTCGAAATCCACATCGTCCATATGCCTTTCTATGATTTCTGTGGTACGTTTTAATAAATCCTTATCCAAGGGATTGATGCTGGTCAGGTCGATGTCGGATATCGGTTTTTTTGTGAACTGGCGTTGTACCAGCAGTCGGTTGCGGATCAGATTGTTGGCCCGTGCCAGCAAGAGCTGGACGTGGAATGGTTTGGTGATATAGTCATCGGCGCCTCTGTTCAGGCCTTCAATGTTCTGTTCTGGCGAGTTGAGGGCCGTAAGCAATATGATGGGGATGTGGCAGAGTTCTATGTTGTTTTTGAGCTGGAGGCACATTTCTGTTCCACTCATTTCAGGCATCATGATGTCGCTGATGATCAGGTCTGGCTGTTCGTTGTGCACGCAGGCCAGTCCTTCTTTGCCATTATGGGCACAGATTACCTTGTAGAATGGAGAAAACAAGTCCTTGAGTATCTGTAACAGCTCTTCATTGTCTTCCACCAACAATACGGTATATGTCTGATTGCGATTGTCTTCGAGGTTCCCGGCCAGTGATGTTTCAGAGTTTTCCAGGTAGTCTGTAGGAAAAGAGTCTGAGACGATGGTTGGCTCCTCTTTTTCAGTTAAAAGCTGGATATGCGGATCTTGCTGGAATGGCTGTTCCGAGAGCGATAAACTGACGGTAAACGTACTTCCTTTGCCCAGAGTACTTGTGACGGATATGTTCCCGTGATGTTTTTCAATGATGTTCTTGGTCAATGCAAGTCCGATGCCGGTTCCCTTGAAAATGTCTTTGTTTTCTTTTGCTGCATTGCCTTGATAGAAGCGAGTGAAAATCTGTTTGGACTCCTGTTGGGAAATGCCGATGCCATTGTCTGCTACCCGGATCAATATCTTTTCATCCGATACTTCTCCTGAGAGAGTGATGGTTCCCTTGTCGGGCGTATATTTGAAGGCATTGGAAAGCAGATTGAAAAAGACCTTTTCCATAAGTCTCGGATCAAACCAGCACTGAACGGGCGTTTCAGGAAAATTGAAAGAATAGCAAATTTCCCGTTTATGGGCGTAGTCTGCAAATGAAAGATAGATTTCTTTCAAAAAAACGACGATGTCTTGGTGCTTGAGATAAAGAATTTCATGGTTCTGGTCTAATTTTCTGAATTCCAATAATTCAGATATCAGATTGTTTAAATGTAATGCGTTCTTTTTTATTTTAAGAAGAGGGTTATATATGGTAGGAGGCAATGACTTTTGTAACAGCATGTCGATGTGGCTGCTGATGAGGGTAAGGGGAGTTCGGAATTCATGGCTGACATTTGTGAAAAAAACGAGCTTCTCATGATTCAATTGTTCGGCTTGTTGTTTTTCAAAACGTTCCTTTTCCAATGAAAAGGCTAAAGTTCGTTTGGTTATTCTATTGGATATAAAGTAGAAAGCACCTGCAATCAGGCTGATGAGATAGATGCTCCAAGCCCACCAGGTGTTATACCAGGGTGTGGCGATGTAAATCTGCAGTGTCAGTTCGTCGGAGAGCTTTTGCCCGTCGTTATCGTCGACAGCACAGACGTGCAGGGTGTATTTGCCTGGATTCAGGTTGGTATAATAAAGCTCTGTTTGTTTGCTTTTGATCCATTGCTTGTCGAGGCCTTCCAGTTTGTACATGAACCATTTTTCTGTCAGTAATTCTTCATAATTGGATATCGTAAACCGGATTGTAAGATTGTTTTGTAGATGGTTCAGTTTTAGATGTGTGGTGTAGGGGAGTGCTTCTTCCAAGATGCCTGTTCCGTCGTTAGGCTGTATGTGCTGGTTATTGACCCACAATTCTGAAAAATAAAAATTAGTATATGGATTATATGTGTTGGGTTTGTCGAATTCATCCTCATGGAAAGAGGTGATGCCTTCTGTATCTCCTATGTAGATTGTTCCGTCTGTCGTAGTATAAATACCACATCCGTTGATGATGTGGGCTGACGGGAAATTGCCCATAAAATTCAGCGTCGTGAATTTTCTGTCTTCAGGAGAATAGCAGGTGATTCCTTTTCTGTTGGTTATCAATATTTTGCCATTGTAGGTTTGACAGATATTATAACAGAAATCACTGGGAAGCAGACTGTTTTGAACAGTATAACAACTGATTTTTCGGATATGTTTGTTATAATACACCACTCCGCCTCCTAAAGTTGCGACATAAGCTCCTTGGGGAGTGCCTACAACTTTTGTTGTGACAAGATGATGGTTTCCAATGACAAGCGAAATGCGGATAAAGTCGTCGGGCCGATTGATATGTGTAATGAAAAGGCTGTTTCGTGTAATCAGATACATATTCCCTTCCTGATCGATGTCAAAGTGCTCATAGTAAGCAACAGGTAGAGGAAGCTTATGGAATTGTTGTGTAGGGATGTCAAGATAAAACATGCCGTTTCGGGCAGAGATATAAAGACGGTTGTCGTGGATTTTTGTGTGATAAATAATGTCGTTAGGAGCAGTTTTGTATTTTTTGTCTTGCAGGTAGTTGTGAAAGTGTCCTGAGCTTAAGTCATAGCGGGACAGGCCTCCTAAGTAAGTTCCGATATACAGGCTGTTGTGTGACGGGTCGTAGCAGATACTTTTGATATTATTGTGGGGCAAGTTGTTGGAGCCTTTGGCTGTAAATTGTTTCAGTATGTTCCATTCTTTGTTTACGCAATAAACTCCTCCGCCGTCGGTCCCGATCCAGAGATGGCCATTGTTGTCTGATGTTATTTCTCCATTATAGGAATAATTCAATTTGGTGGGAGTGTTTTCTTTGTAATTATAATGCGTGAAACCTGTATGTTGGGGGTTGAAGTAATTGACACCTCCAAAATAGCTTCCCACCCAAATGGTCCCTTGCCTGTCTTTGTATAGAGAAAAGATGGAGGGATGTGTGAGGCCTCCCATGTATTGGGGAATTTGTATCAACTTGTATTCTTTCGTCACAGCGTCATATTTGTGCAATCCGTCAAACGTTCCGAACCAGATGTTGCCTTTGTCGTCTTCTACGAAATTGCGTATTTGTTCGCTGCTGATTCCTTTTGTACTGCCTGGCTGGTAGGGTACCTTCTCAAGGCGTCCGTTAGAACTTATTTTGTAAAGCCCTTCCATCCTCGTTCCTATCCAAAGTTCGTTTTGGGAACTTTCGAAGAAACTATATATATCTATTCCTTTTAATATTTGTTGTTGTTTATGCGTTTTTCGGTCAATCATAATTGCACCGTTTGCAGTACCTATATATATAAAGGTTTGCTGGACAGTGAGGCAATTGATGGTGGAGGTAGCTTGTGGCTTTAATACAAATTCAGCTGTTTCGTTGTTGTTGTCCAAACGGAACAACGAATCTTGCTTGATATACCAAATATCTCCGTTAAAGGAAGTAAGGGCTGAGGCCTGATCTTCCTCAGTCAGATACTGGAAATGCTCCTGTCGTATGGAGTATTTGATTAATCTGTTGTCAATGAAGATATAGATATCCCCGTTCCGATCGCCAACAATGGTAGAGACTTCGTTGCCAAACCAAAAGGGTTGGCCATTGTTCTGAACCGTGTCGATCCAGCCTTTGAATGATGTAACCTGATTTCCGTCATATAGGTTGATTCCTTCTCGGGTTCCAAACCACATTCGTCCTAAACAATCTTGATAAATAGCCATGACGGATGGACTTGAGAAGCCTTCTTCCAGGCCTATATGCTTGAAATATTCGGCATATAGCGGCATATTCTGTAATATGCAGAAGAAAAACAGAAGGAATATAGACTTTAATTTCATGCATCGTTTGTTGATTGACTGCAAACTTACATAAAAAAAACTGATTTTGTGTTTGCTCGATGAAAAATAAAAGTATTCCATGAACGTGGTCATTCCCAATGAATACGAAGCCGCCCGTCGGTTTATGCTCCAACGGGCGGAAAAGATGGGGTTGAAAGAAGTTGGGAAGTAGGGGAGACACTGTCCGCTTTCGGACATGTGAAGTGTCCGAAAATGAACACTACCCCCTGTGAGAACATGTTCTGGCACATTGGCACGGTCTTTGTCTGTAGGGTGGGTGTAACCAAGAACATGTGAAATGATGAAAAAGAATATTTTGATAGCAGTTTGTTGTTGCTTGCCTTATGTTGGATTTGCACAGACGGATACGTTGGCCTGCAATCGCGACATAACTTTGGCGGAAGCTATAGCCCTGGCGCGTGTACAGTCGGTGGATGCAGCAGTTGCCTTGAACGAATTGAAGACGGCTTATTGGGAATATCGTACTTTCAGAGCCAATTTGCTTCCTGAGGTTAATCTGACCGGTACGTTGCCTAGTTACAACAAATCGTATAGTACGTATCAGAATTCCGATGGCTCGTATACGTTTGTTCGCAACAATACATTGAACCTGGCGGGAGAACTGTCCATTGACCAGAATATCTGGCTGACGGGCGGCAAGCTGTCGCTGACTTCCTCACTCAACTATGTGAAACAGCTTGGATCCGGTGGATATCATCAGTTCATGTCGGTGCCGGTCGGGTTGGAGCTGACCCAGCCCATCTTTGGCGTGAATACATTGAAGTGGGACCGCCGCATTGAGCCGGTCCGCTATGCGGAAGCGAAAGCCGCATTTATTTCGGCTACTGAAAACGTGACCATTACAGCCATTACTTATTTCTTTAATTTGTTGTTGTCCAAGGAGACACTGGCTACGGCCCGGCAAAACAAGGAGAATGCCGATCGCCTGTATGAAGTGGCGATTGCCAAACGGAAGATGGGGCAGATTTCTGAAAACGACCTGCTCCAGTTGAAACTCAATGCTTTGCAGGGGAAGGCCGATGTGACGGCTGCTGAAAGTGACCTGAATGCGAAAATGTTTCAGCTCCGTTCTTTCCTCGGTGTGTCCGAACAGGATGTGCTCAATCCTGTATTGCCAGAGTCGGTACCCGATCTGCACATGGATTACCGTCAGGTGCTGGATAAGGCATTGGAACGTAACTCTTTCGCCCAAAACATCCGCCGGCGTCAGCTGGAGGCCGATTATGAAGTGGCTACGGCCAAGGGCAACCTGCGAAGCATCGACCTTTTCGCCAGCGTCGGCTATACGGGTCAGAACCGTGACTTCAAGGCCTCTTATGAAAATTTGCTCGATAATCAGATTGTTCAGGTAGGCGTGAAGATACCTATTCTGGATTGGGGCAAGCGGCGCGGACAGGTGAAGGTGGCCAAGAGCAACCGCGACGTGGTACTTTCCAAAATCCGTCAGGAGCAGATGGACTTCAATCAGGACATTTTCCTGCTGGTAGAGAATTTCAACAACCAGGCCCAGCAATTGGGCATAGCCGAAGAAGCGGACCGCATTGCGGAGAAACGTTATCGGACCAGTGTGGAGACTTTCATGATTGGCAAAATCAGTACGCTGGACTTGAATGATGCGCAGAACTCCAAGGACGAAGCACGTCAGAAACATATTTCTGAACTCTATTCTTATTGGTATTATTTCTATCAGTTGCGTAGTCTGACGTTGTGGGATTTTGAACGGAACGAAGCGTTGGAAGTCGATTTTGAGGCTGTGGTGAAAGACTGAAAGGCCTTTCTGCGACGTGGATAGCTGCCGCTTTGAGGGCAAAGACCGAAAACCGGGTGGTTGATTTTGTACTTCATGGGGTTTATGCTATCTTTGCGTGGTATGAATACAAAGAACAAAGACAGAAGAATATGATACTGATAGTAGATGATGACAGTGCCGTCCGTTCGTCGCTCAGCTTTATGTTGAAGCGGGCCAAGTATGAAGTAAAGACGGCCGCCGGTCCGAAGGAAGCCATGGATATTGTACGGTCCGAGGAACCCTCGCTGATATTGATGGACATGAATTTCACGTTGTCCACCACGGGGGAAGAGGGGCTGACCTTGTTGAAGCAGGTCAAAATATTCCGTCCTCATGTACCTGTCATTCTGATGACGGCGTGGGGAAGCATTCAGTTGGCGGTGCAAGGCATGCAGGCCGGGGCTTTTGATTTCATTACCAAGCCTTGGAACAATGCGGCTTTGCTCCAGCGCATCGAAACGGCTTTGCAACTGTCCCATCCGGATGAGTCGCAAAATATAGCCCAGAATGGTGAACTGAAGCGCAGTCATATTATCGGCAAATCCAAAGGCTTGATGGATGTGCTCGATACGGTAGGCCGTATTGCCAAGACAAACGCATCCGTACTGATAACCGGTGAAAGCGGTACCGGCAAGGAGCTGATAGCGGAAGCCATTCACATGAACAGTCGTCGTGAACATCAGCCTTTCGTCAAGGTTAACCTGGGCGGCATTTCCCAGAGTTTGTTCGAAAGCGAAATGTTCGGCCATAAGAAAGGAGCCTTTACCGATGCTTCTTCCGACCGGGTGGGGCGCTTCGAACTGGCAAACAACGGTACCATCTTTCTGGACGAGATTGGCGATTTGGACCTTTCGTGCCAGGTGAAGCTGTTGCGCGTGTTGCAGGACCAGACGTTTGAGGTGCTGGGCGACAGCCGTCCCCGCAAGGTGGATGTACGGGTCGTTTCGGCCACGAATGCCGACTTGCGTAAGATGGTAGCCGAACATACGTTCCGTGAAGACTTGTTTTATCGCATCAATCTGATAACGGTGAAATTGCCTCCGCTTCGTGAAAGACGGGAAGATATCCCCTTGTTGGTGCGTTACTTTGCCGACCGTCAGGCAGAAACCAACGGTCTGCCTCACGTTGAATTTTCATCCGACGCCTTGAGCTTCCTGTCCCGTCTGCCTTATCCGGGCAATATCCGTGAATTGAAGAACTTGGTGGAGCGAACCATATTGGTCAGTGGAAAGAAGACATTGGAAGCGGCCGATTTTGAGGTGCAGTATCAGCATACGGGCGATTCGTCGCAGACGGCAGGAGTCGCTTCGCTGGCCGGCATGACGCTGGACGAGATAGAGCGCCGTACCATCCTCCAGACCTTGGAGCAGTGCAAGGGCAATCTCAGTCAGGTGGCTTCCATGCTGGGCATCAGCCGCGCGGCCTTGTATCGGCGTCTGGAAAAATATAATATTACGGTAAACGACTGAACCCTTTAAACTGGAGAGACATCGGTGCGCATACAGACCTATTTTATCATATTGGTGTTGTTGCTGGTAGGCTTGGGGATTGGTATCCCGTGCTTGCTGGGCGATATGCGGGTGCTCCATCTTTATGTGCTCGAAGGAGGGATCGTATTGATTCTGGTATACCTCGTCTTTTTCTATGGAAAACTGGTGAAACCCATGAATACCATTGGCAATGGCATGGAGCTGTTGCGTGAGCAGGATTTCAGCAGCCGCCTTAGCCCGGTGGGGCAATATGATTCCGACCGCATTGTCAAGATCTTCAATCGCATGATGGACCAGCTGAAGAGTGAACGTCTGCGTCTGCGCGAGCAGAACCATTTTCTGGACTTGCTGATTCAGGCCTCGCCCATGGGTGTGGTCATTACCAGTTTCGATGAGAAGGTGACCCAGCTGAATCCGATGGCAGTCAGGATGTTGGGCATTGAAGTTTCTGAAATAGAAGGAAAGAAATTGGAACAGGTGGACTGCCCATTGGCGCAAGAACTGGCTGGCATTGAACTGGAACACACATCGGTAGTGCGTTTGAACGACGCGAATGTGTACAAATGTACGCATTCTTATTTCATTGACAGCGGTTTCCCCCATCCCTTTTTCTTGATAGAGCGCATGACCGATGAAGTGATGAAGGCCGAGAAGAAGGCCTACGAGAAGGTTATCCGTATGATAGCCCATGAGGTGAACAATACGACGGCGGGCATTACCTCGACCCTCGATACGGTGGAACAGGCGTTGGCCGAAGAACAGGGGATGGAAGACTTTTGTGAAGTGATGCGTGTCTGCATCGAGCGTTGTTACTCCATGAGCAATTTCATTACGCGTTTTGCCGACGTGGTGAAGATTCCTGAGCCGACTTTAGTTCCGGCCAACCTGAATGAAGTGGCCGAAGGCTGTGCGCGGTTTATGGAAGGGATGTGCAACGACCATCAGGTGACCTTGCGCGTAGAGTGCAGTCCCGAAGTAGGGACGGTCAACTTGGATCCGGCTTTGTTTGAGCAGGTTGTGGTGAACATCATCAAGAATGCCGTTGAGAGTATAGCGTCTTCCGAGACATTACCAGCCGGCCAGGGACTTGTCGTAGTCCGTACCTTGGCACCAGCTACTCTGGAAGTCGAAGACAACGGGCCGGGCATCAGCAAGGAAACGGAGTCCAAGCTCTTCAGCCCCTTCTTCTCGACCAAGCCCAACGGACAGGGTATCGGTCTCATTTTTATTCGTGAGGTTCTGAGTCGGCATAAATGTACTTTTTCACTGCGCACTTATACCGACGGCCTGACCCGTTTCCGTATCAGTTTTACCTGAAAAAGGGGAGTATGGAACATTTATTGGGTAAAACTGAACTTTTCTGAAAAGTTTTCTTCCGTACCTTTGCAGCCCGATAGAATAATAGGTATTTTGTAAAGGTATGAGTCGGATGAGGCTTTTGAAATGGATGGGCCTGTGGGTCATCGGGTTGTGTATGGGGTTACCGTTGCAGGCGCAATACGTGGTGCGTGGCGTGGTGACCGATTCTTTGACGAAGGAGCCTTTGCCCTATACCTCTGTATACCTGAAGGGCACGACCGAGGGAGGGATGACGGACGATGACGGGCATTTTTCGTTCAAGACCCGTCGTACCCGTGCCACGCTGGTCGTTTCTGCCGTAGGATATAACGAATATGAGCGGAACATACGTCCGGCCGACAATCCGTATTTTCAAGTTGTGCTTTCGCCTGCCACTTATGCCTTGCAGGAAGTGGTGGTGA
>ULML01039112.1_pt1 | contig 20901 bp, 19 predicted proteins | sample 1951651 | NCBI WGS metagenome assembly ULML01 (sample SAMEA4835549, study PRJEB28245) | human gut metagenome | biome: gut microbiome; material: fecal sample | place: Denmark | collected 2008
CGCTCTTCTCAGAAGAAGCTAACACTAAACCAACTAGCCATGATGTTGGAATTCGGTTCCAGCGATGGTAGGATTCCACCCCGGCCCGTATGGGCACCATCTCTTAAAGCCGCTGGTGGTAAGAATAAGCTCAAGCAACTTATCCTAACGGAGATACGTAAAGAACTTCAAAAGTATGGTGTAAGACCCAATCAAGTAAAATGGTAAATTCTCAGGAAATTATAGAGAGGTCCATATACGTGGCTATATTAAATATGGCTATCAAGTTGGGCTACACTATAAATCCAGAAGACTATCTTCCAACCAGTGCAGCAAATGCTGAACGGTTTAAAGAAGACCTGAAAAAGATCACTGACGAAAAGGGTTTCTACGTCAGTATATTCGGAGTGGGTAACAATCACTCAAAAGGTATAAAAGAAACCCCCCGTATCGTGGTTGATTCCGAAGGATTCTATCCTGGAGATATTGGACTACCGAGACAGATAATAGAGAAAGAAGAGGGCATAGGTTACACTGCAACTGAAGTACCTTATGAAACCCTATCACAATACATGAACATAAGACTGTGTGCTCATTCTGCAGAACACATGAGACTGTTGCATCAGATTATGTTCTGGTCAGTTCCTCAAAGAGGCTACCTAAAACCATACGAAGAACCCAAATTTCTATTCACAGGAAATATATTCCTCCGGATAGTTAATTTTTATAACATGCCGGATTTGGATAATGGGTTGATGGAAAAGGTATACCAATTTGAAGTACAGGATTGCCTCTTAGATGGTAACACTCCTCCAGAGGTAATTACTCCAATAAGAGATATTTCCGTGCTTCTAGAAAATGCCGATTACACTCTGAAGGTTCCCCAAGGAGCCTGACCCACCTATACCTCCAATCGACCCTGGTTCTTACTTGAGGGTACGTGGAGGTGGATTCTTTTTTACTATCATAACCTTAATCAATAATTATATGCCACAGACTCCAAGAGTAAGGTTCAATTTTAAGAACCCGAATGTACAATCAAGTGTACCTCTGTTGGGTGTAATCAATGTAGTAGCCAGTACTACTAAGGGTCCATTCGAAGACCCGAAGGACTTGATTGCAACTCCCTCACAGTTCACTCGCATCTTCGGTTCGGAAATAGTTCCGGATGGTTCGGTATCAAACATCATGAAAGCCCTGGAAATGGGTGCAAAAGTCCGGGTATCACGAGTAGCTGGAGTTGGGGCTACTTATGGTTGGGCAAAGTCTATGTCGGTAACACCGGCTTCTTCTCAGGCAGTTCCCTCGGTATCGGTACCAGACGGTTCTTCGGTTATTTCCATTACTATTTCCGACCCGAGTGGGGCTGAGAACAGTCTCTCTATGCACATGGCCATACGTACTCGAGAGGCTGGTTCTCCGGTATTGGATGATACGGGAGTTAATCTCAATCGTCCTTTTTACCTGAAGCTGAATGTATCCACGGAACCAACACTCCGTGCAAGCATCATTCAGTATGGTGGCCGGGATGATATTACCAATATTCCGACGTACGACAGCATGCTCAACGAAATGCTGTTCTTCTCGGCAGTATCTGCAAACACTTCCAAGGGAGTAACCAATCCCTCTATAAATGTGAATACTCTGCAGAACTTCCTGGATAATGCTCCCAACATCACTTTTGAGGCAATCCAGGGTAAGGCAGGCGATGGTCAGGGTACCATGGCAAATCTGGCAACCGATATTCAGACCATGGAAGATATCATATCCATTCTTCGTCAGTTCTCCAACTGGAACTCGATGATTACTGTGGGTAAGATAACGGAAGGTACCGTGGATGCCGAGGAAATTTCCGATACCAACGTATATATGCAGTGTACTGAGGGTAATGCAGGGGCTACTCCTACGGCAGACGAATGGCTCTCGGCATATCAGGCAAGCAAGGCCTACTACGAGGCATATTCGGTAATCCTTTCTCACATACATCAGCATCTGCCTACGGATTATACCAAGGTATATACCTCTGTAGCTGCCGATGTACACAACATCTTCGAACAGATGTTGTATGTGGAAGTGCCTAAGTATGCTCCTGACACTCGTACCCCAGCAACTCCCGAAGAGACCCTTTCGGCACTGAAGACTCTGGTACAGACCATTGGTGCCAAGAAAGAAGTGGCATATTTCGGAGGTGGTATCAAGTATTACAACGAGAATGGCTCTCTCCAGAAATGCGATGTGCTGGGTTCGGTAGTGGGACTCGATGCCATCTGCGCTTCTACCTACGGTCCCTGGTATTCGTTCTCCGGTATGAACCGGGGTGTAATCGTATCGGCACTCGGTCCGGTGATGAAGAACTTGGGAGGACCTGCTGAAGTGGATACTCTTAACGAGTTCGCTCAGTGGTACATGAACCTGTTCGTAATAAAGAACACCAGGACCCAGGGTCAGCGCACTATGCTCTGGCATGGTTTCACTTCGAACCCAGTAGACGATTCGGAGAAATTCATCTCCATAGTTCGTCTCAATCTCTATCTGAAGAAAAACCTCCGGCCGATTTTAGAGAGCTACATCGAAGAGCCCAATACCTTCGATACATGGAAACTCATTTATCACGAAGCAAAAGAAATTCTGGATGACCTGCAGACCCGCAATGCCATCACTTCCTATGAGTGGATAGGTGACCAGGATGCCCAGAGTTACGAAGAGCTTCAGATAAACAATGAGGCCGACGTTCGCCAGGGTAAATATCGGGCTCAGCTGAAGTATAAGGAGGTTGTTCCAATGCAGGATATCGAAATGGATGTTATCATCGACATTGCTGTAAACAAGAGCACCGGTGAAGTATCCATCTCTGCCCAGAATAACTAACAAATAAATACGATAAATACTATGGCAGGAGCTAAAGTAAAAAACCCGAGGAAGAAGTTCTTATGGCAAATAATATTTGTCAAGCACCCCATCAACCCCTTCCTCTTTCAGAAGGTAACTGTACCTGAGATAAGTATCGAACAGGTTGCACACGGGGATGTAAACTACGACGTAAAGACCGGTGGCAGGGTATCAGTTGGTAACTTAACTGCATCTAAGCTGGAGACAACTTCTGGTTCAGATACCTGGTTATGGGATTGGCTGATGTCAGTACAGGATATGCTGCTCGGGGGAGGTTTAACCCCAAGTCAGTACAAGGAAACCGTACTTATCAATGAGCTGGCCGAGGATGGAGTATCTATCCTTAATTCCTGGACTTGTACCGGAGTATGGCCTTGCAAGGTAAACGGACAGGACTTAGACCGAATGAGTTCGGACAACACTCTGGAGGATTTGGAGTTCTCAGTAGACACCTGCGAGAAGCTGTAATAGTGAATCACCAAGGGAGAGCTCAGCAATGAACTCTCCCTTTTTCGTATCCAAGACTATATTCAGAAGAATACACTTAACAACTCAACAACATGGAAGACAAAACACTTTATGGTAAGAAACTTACCTTCAAACTCCCCAGTGGTTACGAGGTAACTATAAGGGAACAGAATGGAGAGGATGATGATATCCTTTCTAATCCGGTAGATGCCAAAACCTTCATGAACATATCAAAGTTCATTGCAGGCATTGTAACTGATACTGATATAACAGCAACTCGATTGCTTACCCCCGAAGATGTGCAGAAAATGCCCTCACTCGATAGGTATGCAATCATGGTAAATTCCAGGGTGTTTTCTCTTGGGGAAATACTTGACTTCAGGTATGCTTGGGATGGTCCAGCCGATGGTCAAGTTCGTGAAGTAGACTATGAAATAAACCTTCAGGAAGAGTTCCTTTTCGACTACGGTGTAGTTCCAACTATGGAAGAGATGGAAGCAAAACCTAACGCTATCCCATTCTACCCAGTACCTAAACAAACCTCGGAAATACAGTTCACTACTAAAAGTGGGAAAGAGATGTGCTTCGACCTCCTCAATGCCCGCGGGGAAGCCTACGTCTTAAATCTCCCCGCAAGTGAACGTACCAAAAATCAGGAGTTAGTCGCTCGTAATCTCAAACTGAGGGTTGGTGACAACTATGAACCCGTGAAGAACTTCCGGATGTTCAGTCCAAAAGATATGATGGACATAAGGTCTGCTATCAAAGGGTTTGACCCCCTATTCCACGGTACTACTCAAATCGAAGACCCCGAAACGGGACAGAAGATTATGGTACCAGTGATGGCGGTAGATAATTTTTTCTACCCACGGGAGAACTAGAAGATGTATATCTATACATTGTTAAAGCTAATATTAGTATTGACTTTAACACTCTAGCAAAGCTCCCCTGGCGGCGAAGGAAGAAATTTATAGAAGCCGCCGAAGCATATTACAATGCCCTTGAGAAAGAGCTGCCCAAAGGAAAGTAGGGCAGCTCTCTTTTGTTCGATAAATCTGAAACTATATGGCTTTTACAAGTGGTAGTCCTTCTGCAGGACAACTAGAGATAGGTGTGGCCCTTGTCCTTCAAGATAGGTTTTCAAACCAGGCAAGAGAAGCTAGCTCAGTCATCCGAGGTTTACATAGGGATGCTAAGAATGCTGTACAGGCTAACTTAACCGCAGTTCAGTCGTACGCTAACATGGCAAGTGGGGTGGCCAACTCGATAGTATCGACATTAACCACTACCATTCAAACTGGAGCTGACTTCATCGATATGATGACTTCAGTAGGAGCTATCTCTGGAGCTACCGAAAATCAGATGTCTGGGTTATCTGAAACTGCTCAGACATTAGGTTTAAGGACCATGTTCATGTCAAGGGATATAGCTTCAGGTATGAAATATTTGGCAATGGCAGGTAATGATGCAAACCAGATTCAGCAAATGATATCTGGTGCAGCCATGATGGCTAATGCCACGGGCATGGAGTTGGGAGGTAAAGGAGGCACAGCTGACTTACTGACCAATATCATGAGGACCTTCAAATTAGAGGGTCAAAATGCAGCTAATGTAGTTGGAGACCAGCTTACTAAGGCGGCTATGTCATCAAATGTATCCATGGCAGACTTAGCTGAATCTATAAAATACTCAGCTGCATCCATGGTAACTCTGAGACAGCAGTTACCACAAGTAGCTGCCATGATAGGTACTCTGGGTAATGCAGGTATTCAGGGTTCTATGGCAGGTACTTCTATAAGAAATATGGCAGACTACCTGACTCAGTCATTAACCAATCCTAACTTTAAGGGAGCTAAGGCTTTAGCTAGATTAGGACTGAGTAAACAGGATTTTGTAGATGCCAATGGAGACCTTCAAGATTTTGCCATAATCTTAGGTAAAATAGAAGAAGCTACTCAAGGATTGTCTACTATAGACCAGAATGCTGTATTCAAGAGTATCTTCGGTGTACGTGGTATGCGTGCTGCAGTTGCAATCATGCGTGATACTGAAGGTTACTTTGACCTGTTAAATAAGATACAAAACAATTCTGCGGGATTTGCTGAAGAGGTAGTAGGGAAACGAATGGAAACCCTTGCAGGTAAAATTGATATTATCCAATCTGCTGCCGAGAACCTTATGACTACTTTCAGTGAAGCCCTGGGTAAGAATCCTATTATAACGGGATTTCTGGATATGCTCGGTTGGGCCATATCTCAGCTTCGTGACCTAATGGCAACTCCATTTGGTCCATGGATAGCGGGATTTGCTGCTATAGCTGCAGTTGGTTTAAAGATAGGTTCTATTTGGATGGGACTGAGAGCACGTTGGTTATTACTGAATGGTGACTCTCAAGTATCCTTCAAAACCATGATAAGGTTAATGATGGGCGGCTGGTCTCAAGCCACTATGTCTGCTCAGGGTTATTTAAACATGGAGAGAGCCATCATAGCTCAAAGGAAAGCTGGTATTGGAGCAAGTGCGACTATCATTGCAGGTATGGCTGGATTACCCGGTTATTTCTATAATGGTAATATTCCAGCAAAAATGGGAGCCAATGGTAGATACTATGCCCAAACTGGTAGAGGAGCTTCTGGATGGACTCCAGTACCTGCTGCAATGGTTACTACTACTAATGCGGGTCAGATGACTCGGGGTTTAATGGGTACCGCTGCAGGGGCAGCAGCAGGTGCGGCATCCCGAGGAGCTTTGGCTTCTGTGGGTAGAGGCATACTGGGATTTGGTTCTAGATTACTCGGGTTATTCGGAGGTCCACTTGGGTTAGCTATTACTGGTATATCCATATTTGGGCCCATGATATACAGTGCTATTAAAGGTAACAAGTCTGCTCAAGATGAAAATACCAGGGCTACAAATGACCTGGCATCTGCTATCAAAGCCAGCCGAGAGGGTTATAAACAAAAGGATAATCTCCAAATGTTAACTATCCAAGAGATACGGTGGTTAGTACAGATGCTCGGAGTTTATACTGATAAGCTCAACAATCGGGAAAATAGAGGTACTCACTTAACTATCAATATGGATGGTAAGAAGTTCCTGGAAGAGTACCTTGGTGAAAGAGATTCAGAGATAAATGTAGCTGCTGGAGTAAACTAATAAATCATGGCATCGCTCATAGGAAAACCTTTAGGAAAAGTAGCTCAAGAAGTAGTTGACCTTGAGCAAGGGAGGATATTCCAATCTCCTCTCAATAAAGTATGGAGAGCCCTGATACTCATAAACAGGGCTACTTCTCCAATGGCTAAGGCAGAACCCAATAAGATGGGTAAAGCCTATGACGCAAAGAATCTGCATGTAGCCCGAAAGGGTTCGTTCTCTTTAGCTCAGGCTCAGGACCCTTGGACTCAGAATCGTATAGCTGCTGAAACAGCTGGGGTTTCTCCTGAACAGATTTTGAAGGCTAAGTCCATAGATTATACTGTAGCAAACAAGTTGACTTCTGAACTGATAAAGAACGACATTGTTATTGCTAACCTGAATGTATCACCCGCTGTAAGTTTAGTGATTCAAAACAGGCCTGACAGATTACGAGTAGAACCTAATGCTACTTGGGCTGCAGTTAAATCCATGGGACGTAATAACCCCTTTTATTTCTACACTGGAGGAGAAGATACAATAACATTCGACATCTCTTGGTATTCAGTAGATGCTGAACACAGAGACGATGTGGTGAATAAATGTAGATTGCTCGAAACCTGGGCAAGAGCTGACGGTTATTCTGCATCACCCCCTACCCTAAGAATTCAGTGGGGTAATTCTGGATTATTTGAAGACGACCTTTTCATACTAGCTTCAGCTCCATATGAATTAACTCATTTTCAAAATGCGGCTCGTATGAGGAAAAGGTATGATAATGACCCAGAGACTGGTCAGAGGATTGCAAGTACTGTAAGTCAACCTTTTGACCTTAAGCTACTACCTAATTGTGCAACCCAAACACTCACCTTCAAAAGGGTAACTAAAAACAATCGAACTTGGGAAGAAATAATCCCTGCTAGTAAGTTGCAGTATACGCCTGGAGTAATCTATGATGGTGGGGAAGTAAATTCTCTAGAAAACTCCGATACGGAGAGAGTAGGCACACAAAATTAAATACTTATGGTTACTATCCCAGGAACAAGTCCCTATGAGGACAGTTATGTAATAAAGTTCCCAGACGGGGATGTATCTTTGGAAAGGAATATATCTGCAATATCTTCAGACCATATAATTCATTCGGTACTTGAAGGAGAAACAATCCAAAACATCGCCTTCAAATACTATGGAGATTCTGGAATGTGGGGAGTAATTGCGGATGCCAATGATATTCTCAATCCTTTCGAAGATGTTCATGAGGATATGGAGTTAATCATACCGAATTATGGAGGATAGTAAACCCATTCTCGTAAACGGTAATGGTACTCCATACCTTGCCATATTCGATGGAGCTGGCTCTCCTATTATGGACGAGTTCAATGGCATTCCCATCGGTATGGAAGTCGAGAACTTCAACTACAAGTACACAGAAGGTAAAGGAGACAAAGGTAAGTTTACTATAGTAACTGACTTTGTAGGAATAGTGGACCATCCCTCTTTACAATTCAAGATGCCCTTGAAGATACAGTGGGGATGGATATTCAGTGACAGCTCTTTCAAATCCGGTCCTGTAAGATTGGTCAACATAAAGAGTCATCAGATAGAGTTTACACCAGAGGGAGTAAAGTTTACCATAGAATTTGCTGATGCAAAGATGTTCTTGGAAGCCGAACCTTCAAAATTTGTGGGTAATAAAACCGAGTACTTGGAGGTATTCAAGGAATTAGCCTTGGGTAAGATGCCTTTAATTGTAACGGATTACTCTCAGAAAGCTGGTACAGCTCTGGTAATAACCGATAATCAACCATGTGATGGCAAAACAGAGCAAAGAGAAAAGTAAGCCTTGCTTACCTTGTTATACAAAAATACAAAACTCTGAGGAGATAGATGATGGGTTAGTAGGAGTAAAAATACTTGAATTGACTCCAGAGAACCTTTCTAAACCTGCTCAGGACCCTGATAGATATAAGTTAAAGATGATACCGGCCACATTTGCAGAAGGCACTGCAATAGTTGGTTCAGCAACTTTCTTAAACAAGTATTCTCAGTTAGTTGGTATAGCTAAGGCTATGTCAGGAGGCCCGAATTTTGTAGACACTCGTGATAACAAGATAGAGATACATAATGGAAAGCAGTCAGGTAAAACGGTATTTGCATATACCTATGCTGGTGGAACTGGAGAACTGTTAGAGTTCAGGGTTCAAACTAAATACGTACAAAGTATAGAAGCTGGTAAAGCTTCAAGTATAGACCCTGATACTAAAACTGTGGAAACAGAGGTAGTTCAATGTATACCTACCAATGATGACCCATGTAAGCCAGACGCCTATGTAAGAAGGAATAAGCCTGAGATACTTATGGAGCCAAGAGATGTTACTCGTATGGCAAAGTTCGAAAGGGCTATAATATCAAGTACCTCTACATGTCGTCAGGTAAACAATTCTTCTAAAAAGCCTCCAGTATATAACTCTGTAACTGATGCTAAACAGAAGATAGCTTCAAATCCCTCATTAACTGAGGATGAAGTTAAAGCTTACAATTCTCAGATAGAAGCCGAGTGGAAAAAGTATCAAGATGGACTTAAGGGGTTCGAAGATGCAATACGTTCAGGTAAAACTGATGTAAGTCTTCCACCACCACCAGATGAGGTATCTAACTTTGTCATTCGGAGAAAGGTGTTGGTAAAGCTGAATCCCATAGATTATGCTCCTAACAGTAGTACAGCTTACTGGCAGAATAGATGGAGACAAGGTTACAATGCTTTGAAGAAGAGAACCGATGTAAGCTTGGTCATCCAGGGGTCTTCTCAGGAGAGACCTTACGGAGATTATCCTTATGACCATCCCGGTTCAGACCGTTCTAAGGTATTAGCCGAAATGGAATTAGAAATACAAGTACCAGGTGTACGAGTAGTAGCTGACCCTTTATTCACAACCATGGGAAGCTTCATGTCTAATGACATCATCGAATCGGTGAATAGTCAAATTAAAGCAAAAGCCAAGTTCGTTGGTAACCCCGATATGAAGTCTTCTCAAATCATTGAGATAAAGAATGTCGGTAAAAAGTACTCTGGTGACTGGTATGCAAAAGAGGTTGAACATAGCTTTGATACCGGGGGATATTTCACTGAGGTTACTTTTGAGAAGAAGTCACGTAACTCTATACTGAATCGAATATCTACTTCTGTCAATACTCAGGAAGTATTCAAAAAAGCTCATGACATAGCTGAAGAGTCTTATACTACGGGTGCTTGGAAAATACCAAGTAAGATTAAGGCTGAGGTGGCTAGATACCGAGCTTCAACTTGGACAGAAGAGGACAAGGAGAATCCTCAAAGAGCTGGTCGTCAAATTGTGGTACGTCAGAACCCCGACAACCCTGCTGATTATAAAGTAGAGGTAGATTCAAGAATTGACTTTCAAGTAGGTAGGAACATAAGCCCAAGAGAATAATGACCTTATACGAAATAATTCAACAAAGAGGTATAGAGGCCATTGGAAGATTCTATTCTACCTATCGAGGTATAGTAATAACTTCTAATGACCCTGACTCTCAAAACAAGGTATGTGTACATCTCCCGAGTATACTAAGAGGTGTAGAAGTATGGGCCTATCCTAAGCATCAACAAGGAGGTCCTGGTTCTGGATTCAAATGGTTATCTCCTCGTGAAGGTTCTATAGTATATGTAGAATTTGAAAATGGAGACCCAAGACACCCCCTCTGGTCTTATCATGGCTGGGCAATCGGAGAGATGCCTCCTGACTTAGACAAACCCCATGTACTTGGGTTTATTACACCCAAAGGCAATAGGATTATACTGGATGAAAGTGAATCGGGAGTATTAACTGCAATAATCCAACAAGATATAATTGTTAAGTCTCTAGACGGTAACATAAACGTCGATGCGAATAACATTATAATGCAGGGGGGAGAAGTTGGTATTCCTGAATCCAATTCGGTAGTAGGGAGGTTAAATAAAATTGAGCAAGATCTAAATAAAATAAAGCAGACATTTACTAACTGGGTACCTAAACCTCAGGACGGCGGTGGTGCTTTGAAGACTGCTGCTGCATCTTGGGCTGGTTCTAAATTGGAAGAGACCAAGGTGGAGGATATTGAAAGTGAAACAATTAAACAACCTAACTAATGGCAAACTATAATCAACTCAACACTATTGGTAGTGGTGCCTATTTCCCGATAAAGCTTGAACAAGCCCTCGGGAGTGATGGGAAACCAGAATCAGTACAGCTGCCAGATGGAAGAGTAGTACCAAAGATAGGGTGGTATATACTCCGAGAGGATGTTGCTTTAATAAAGCAGAATCTCACAGCTATCCTAACCTATCAGATAGGCCAAAGGTTCAGGCAAGAGGACTTTGGTTCTCGAACTTGGGAATGTTTGGAAGAACCTAACACCAGTGCTCTCAATCTCATGATTAAAAATTTCGTGAAGGATGGCATAGCAGCTTGGGAACCTCGGATAACTGCATTAAAGGTATTCGCTCTGAAACCCACCAAGGAATCTATAAGACTCTTGATATATTTCAAGGTACAGAACTCTCAAAGGGTAGAAGAGTTAAACTTTCAGTATAACTTAAATAACTCTACAACAAATGTCTACTAGCAACCCTTGGCTCACCCCTTTTCAGAGGTCATATAATGACATAAAAGCCAAACTGATTCAATCTCTGAATGAAAGGGTTCCAGAGATAACGGATATGAGTGAAGGTAATATCTTCATCCTTACACTCTCAATATTTGCAGGTATTGCTGAGGTGATACACTACTACATTGATGGCATGGCAAGAGAAGCTTTCCTTCCAACCTGCCGAAGGTACTCGTCATTGTACAAGCATGCTAAGCTGGTAGATTACCACATAAAATCAGCTATCCCATCTTCAGTAGACTTAACAGTATATATGCAAGACGGGAGTCCTTTCCCGGTAGATATACAAGTACCCCAGAACACTATATTCAATTCAAAGGATGGTAAACAGTGGATAACTACTCGCAATGTAACTATTGAAAGGGGTACATATACTTATAAAGTACCGGTAGCTCAGAAAGAGGCCGTGGAAGAAGTAGAACTGGGTACTTATACCTCTCATGATATTATCATAACTTTGGGAGACTTACCTACGGATAAGAAGTATGTAGAGGATTCTATGGTACTTACCATTGGTGGAGAGGTCTGGACTCTGGTAGATACCTTTGCTTATTCAGGTCCAGGTGATAAGGTATACAAGGTAGAACTCGATACTACTCTCACTCAGTATCTGGTATTCGGTGATGGTCAGTTCGGTAGAAAACCAATCATAGGTTCACTCATCAAGGGGCAGTACTATCTTACGTATGGTGCAAACGGTAATATACCGGCAAACCAATTCGACAAAGTTCCAGATGTAATGACCGATGTAACTTCTGGCCTTACTCTAACCAATACTATAGCTGCTACCGGGGGCTCTGACTATGAGGATTTTGATACCCTCAAAGAGCATATACCATTAAGTATTAAGACTCTGGGAGTGGCCATCACCAAAGAAGATTATGAGGCCCTAGCCATGTTAGTAGATGGAGTAGATAAAGCTTACTGTAACTACATCTGTGGAAAATATGTAGAAGTATATATCACTCCAGATGGTGGTTCAGAAGCAAGCACCGAGCTTATTAACAATGTAAAGCAAAGGATGGAATCTTCTAAGGTGTTAACCACTCGAGTAAGTGTGTATTCTACACATGCAGCCAAGATTTACCTTTCGGCTGAAATTACTGGTAGGAAGTCTTTCAAATCCATAGATATAAGCAACCAGGTAAAGAAAGCATTGTTGGACGCTTATAACTATCAGAACTCTGATATCAATAAACCGGTAAGACAGTCTGACTTGTATGCTCTCATGGATAATCAGCCCATGGTTGATTTCCTTACCATAACCGAGCTGTACTTACTGCCGTACCCGATAGCCATAAATATCAACTCTCAGAATACGGAAGAGATAGTATCAGTGCCCGCACTGAATATCACCTACTTCAAGATGATATCATTTACAATCTCTACTCCGGAATCTGATTTTGAGAATTGTTACATACAGACCGTAATAGAAAACGGCAATGCCTTCTACAAGGTGTATGCTAACAAGGACTTGTCGGGTAATGCTCTATACTCTGGTCAATATGGTAAACCTCTCGAGGTAACTCTGACCAAGTCAAAGTTCAGCCTTACAATCAACTTACCGGTTGAAAATGCAAACTACGAAAACGGAACAGTATATCAATTAACCACCCAACCGATGGGAATCAACGGCAGATTGGTAGACCTGATTCCTCACAACTACAATATCCCCACTATCAGTTCGGATAACATAACACTCACAATCAATGAAGTGGTTTAATCCAGCGAAGACATTCTTCAGGGATTACATCTTCAGTAACCTTTTCGACCATTACTATAAATCCAATGATACCTACCAGGATTCAGAAGGCAAAGGTATATTCGAAAGGTTCATAGATGTATGTTCGGGTTATTTCGATACTGAAGTAATGCCAGATATAGATAACTTCATGGAATGTCTGGATGTGGATAAAGCCAATCATATATTCCTGAATTATCTCTGGGAATACTTTGGGTTCATACCGTATGCCTATGGCGTATTAACTAAGGGAGAACCTTATACAGAGAAGAATCTAGAGAATTGGGTAAAAGAAGATAGGGGTTTTCCTACCGCGGATTACCGGCTAGTTCTAAGATACGCCATATCCTTGTACAAGATACGAGGCACTAGACGGTTTTATGAAATATTAGGCCGTTTTTATGGAGTGACCTTTACTCTCACAGAAGTAGATGAAAGTACCAAAGCATCAGTAGCCCAGGCAATAGGCGATGGTTCTGTAAACTATGATACTATCTCTCACTTCGATACTCCTTCAGCTACCTACGATACTGAAACGGATTGTTGGGAATGTGTCCCAATGATTCTCACTATTGGCATACCAAAGGGTCAATGGGATTTTATGGTAAGGAAAGACCAGGAGATTCAAGAACAATTGTTGGAAGAGTGGAAGCTGATGAATCCCGATGCCACTGAAGAAGAGATAGAGGCTGAAAAGGAACAAATACAATCAGAACATCCCTCCGACTACAGTGACAAGGTAAGAGAGACTCTGGTAAACATTGTCAATAAGTACCTACCCGTAAATGTAAAATATTTTGAACCCAAGGACAGTTCTGTAATATTTGAACAAACTACTGCCGTAATCTATATTGTATATGCTTAACTTCTCTCTAATAACTCTACTATCTTCTTTTGCTCAGGAAGACCCCAAACTTGACCGTGTAGTTCAATCTCTAACCAAATCTTCGATTGAACTGGCTGAAGCTGCCTCTAATTATGGGGCACTCAAAGTGATATTCGGTATATTCATGGTAATGGTTTTAGTGATGGTAGTAATGTTCGTATATACCATCTGGAACCTAAATAAAAAGGTAACCGTGGTATCAGAATCATCACAACAGGTAAAGGAATTCTTTGATGGAGCTGCTGACTCTACCATAGGTATAACTGAAGCTCAGATATTGATACGTAGGGAATTCAATTGCTTGGGTCACATCCTGAAGTATGCGATACTGCGGATCAGATTTGAGAATCACATAGACAACAAAGAATCAGTTGTAAAGAAGGTAGATAGTTTGGTAAACAATGAGTATTCTGAGTTATGTGGACTGTTGTCAAACTTCACTTGTAATGGTAAATCTCTGGCAAATATCTTTGAGCCTCAAGATAATGAGGCAATAAAAGACATGGTAATAGAACAGATATATATACCAAGGGACCAATTTACAATTTCTAACATGGACCAATCAGTGGGTATGTATCTAAATGGATTAAAGTTAATGTATCTTAAAAAACTATAGCTATGGCACGAAGGTTATTGCCTATCATAGACTTTGCTCATGGGTCTGATGTGGCAGGAAAACAATCCCCCGATGGTAGACACAAGGAATACCTGTGGAGTAGAAAAGTGGGCAAGATGTTGGCAGAACGCCTTAAACAGAATGGGTTCGAAGTAGCATTCACCAATACCAAGGACACCGAAATCGGACTGTCTAGAAGAAAAGAAATTGCAAATAACTTAGATACTCCTCGAGGGGGAGCTAAGTTTCTGCTATCCCTCCATAACAATGCTGCAGGCATGGGGAATGAATGGTGCACTGCAAGGGGATTTGAAATCTACACCGCCAAGGGACAAACCCGTTCGGATTTATTTGCCACGGTAATATTCGAACAACTGCAGGAAGACTTCCCCACTGCCGACGGTTACAAACACCGAACAGACTCATCAGACGGTGACCCTGATAAGGAAGCCAATTTCACTGTACTGATGGGCAACAACTACTGGGGAGTACTTCTCGAGTGGTTATTCCAGGATAATCCCGATGACGTGGCTCTACTAGAAGATGACTCAGTGAACCAGAAACTGGTAGAATCCTTAACCAAGGCCTTAATATTCATCGATGAGAACCTCGATAAGTTAAAAATATAACCATGGCACAGAATAATGTAACCGAAGTAGTAAATGGGATAGTACAACCGAGGTTCTACCAAGTCTACGGAGATTTGATAGAATCTAAAGAGATTATGGAACCTCTTGCCATAACGGCTGGTACCGGTCCTATTTGCGGCTTCGACTGGGTAGATACTACCCAACAAGATGTAACCATAACCAGTGTATTCAAGAAGCCGAGTACATTACCTTCGGGAGTGGCTAATATCCTGGGAAGAGCTCGTAGGGTATTTCTTTCAAATAAGGATAATACTGCAGGCCAGGTATTCAATGCCTACACCACTCCTGATGGATTATGTCACATAGCTCCAGATGTACTTACTTTCAATGGAGTACAACCTTCGGGGGGATGGCCAAGTCTGAGTAACCCTCAGAAGCTGGTGGCATTTGCTGTAAAAGCAACTCATACTTATCGTCCCGAGGGAAGTGAAAATCCCCCCAGTGTAACTAACTTCACCTGTGGGTGGTTAACCTTTGACAAGGTGTATGGCCTTGATGAGGTACTTTCTTGGGATTATGAAAGGATGTTAGAACTCCTGGCTGATTCAGGGATGCCTTTCAACAAGAATGTAGATTCTCTCATAGGAGTATACTTGGTTGGATGGAGACCTGAATGGAATAGTGACCCAAGCAATCAAAGATATAAGTCTATTATGTCTTCATTGAATTACACTTTGTGTTTGGTACCTATCCAGGGTCAATTCCCTGTAAAGCCATACGGAATGAATCCTTTGGATATTCTTGACCTCAAGGCTAGGGTAAAAGTTCTGGAGGAAAGTACAGTTCCCGGAGATGTTAATTATTTAATAAGTCATGTGAATAACTTAATCTCTTCTCTAGGTCAAGGCATAGAAGTAGTAGTATCTAAGGACTCAGCTTCTTTGGATGATAATGAGGGTTTTATTTTTACTAAGCTAAATATAAATGGTTCTAACTTTGTTGCAGCTAGTGGACCAGTAACCAAAACCCTTAAGTATCAGTGGTATGAGTCATCAGATGCTATGGGTATTTTCGTATCTCCCGAGATAGATATAGATAGTAAAACCCAACAGGTACCCACGAACAAATGGGACATAGGCACTGTAAGCTTTAAACCCAATTCAGAGGGGGCCATGGAATATAGTTTTGTATCTCCCCCCCGTGGTAAAGAAACTTGGAAATTAGTGGGTTGTATACTCCCTCAATTTTCTACCTATAGTAATGAGAGTATATGTGTACCTACTGGGTTCTATCAACTTATGAATCCTGATGCTGCTATCGGATGGAGAGTAGCTATGAATTTGAAAAGGTTACACAGTAGATTAGGAAAAGTAGAAGTAGCAAATAGTGGTAATTTATCATTTAGTACACCTAGCTCTCCTGACCATTATGCTTATATAAAAGCTTTAATGGGTACATCTACTTTAACCCTAAGAGTATTAGTATACTTATACAGTAAGGGAACTAGTAATGTGGGTTTGACCTATGATTTATCCGAGTTATTTTCTAAGAATTCAGGGATGTCCTTGATGCTATCAGAAATACTGAGGTTAAGGAACAGTTCTGAAAGTATAACTCGAGTAATGATGGCTATGCCGTCTACTTTTAAGGCCAGAGATATAAAGCCAGAATTATCCTCAAGTGAAGATTGTGAGTTCTCTAAATATACTTCATGGTTAGAGATAACTAACTCCGTAGCAAAGGTTAAGGCATCAGTGGGTACAGTAACTAAAGCATCTGGTCCGGAAGCATGGGTAGAAGTAGCCCATATGATTACTATACCCATCTCTGATAGAACTGGGGAAGAATATGCGGGTATACAAGCCGAGGGTTATGAGCCTATATTGTAAACTGAACCATAGTTGAGTTGGTTAAGTGGGGCCGGGGTGAGGTTATTGCTAACCTCACTCTGGCCTTTTTCATTGTTTAAGGTCTACTGCAGCTTGTTCTAAAACCCTCTGAATGGTTTTCCTCATCCGGGAAAACATATTAACTGCAAACTTATCCCGAGGTAATTCAAAGTAATCTATAAGATGTAATATAGAAAGCTTGCCATGAGAATCCTTGATACGGGATTCAAACCATTTGGGAGGCTCAAGTTGTATCTGCATAACCAGATACTCATCGGGTGTAAGGTGTTCCTTCATGTACTGATGGAATCTTTGAGACTGTTCCTCCTTTATTCTGGTCTCATCAGAATCATCAAGTAATTCCTTATTATTGTCAAATAACACTTCGAAAGAAGTTAACTCTTGGTTAAACTCTGCTTGCTTGGTATAAGCATTTCTCAGTAACTTACTTTTATAAGTTTGCAGGGAAGATAAGAGAGTTGCTTTCAATCTCTCCTCATCGTATTCATCTTGATATTTATTGAAGACGTACAAGAACTTATCCCAGAAGAAAGAGTTAATTATATCTGGTGTGAGATTAAATCTTCTGGAATCAACCCCTCTCGTCAGTCTACGGATTAAGGGTTTGCAGGTTTTATATAACCTATTAAACAAATCCTCATCATAAGGTTTTAATTCTGTCAAGCGATGTAGTTCACTTCCGTTGTTGCCTTTCATAGTAGTAAAGATTTTTAACAATGCAAATATAAATAATAAAGTAACAACTTGTATGAATTTTATCAAAATTATTTCACCGTCTGTGTTCAAGTATGTTCAAAGATGAGCTTGGAGAACTATATTATCTAGCAGATACTATTGATTATACACTCATGAATATTATATAATATATGAAACAAAATAGGGTAAAGAAGAGGTTAAACTCCTGTGACAAGTTTACGTTCTCTATCGAGTTTCAATTAGAAGTACTTAGGTTTTTGGTACAAGGGAAGGAAGCTCTTCTATATGTTACAAAGATAAAACCTGGGTACTTTACTTTAATTGAACACTCAATAGTAGTAGAGGCCTTGGTAAAATTCGTAAAGAAATATCAACGAATACCAAGTGAGGTCTTAATGGTTGAGCAGGTTAAAACTTTGTTAGAAGGTAAGGATTATGTAGACTTAGTTACCAAGGATGATATCCCTAATATTCATAGTTTAATATCTGAACTTTATAATAAGCCTCTAAAAGATGTAGATATTGTTCTGGAGAACATACACAAGTTTATTGCCTACATTGAATTGAAAGCTTTGAATGAAGGTATGGATTTTTCGGATTACAATTCCTATGAAACTTATCAGGTTAAGTTAACCAAAATATTACAAAATTCAAAACCACAAAAGAAAGACGAGCCTTTGCTTATGGTTAGTGGAACTGCAATGAGACAACTCATGAGAAAGGTTGACCCAGATGTAGTTCCCACTCCATTCTGGCAGTTGAATAGGTTGGGTAATGGAGATGGATATCCCAAGAATTCTCTTTTCGTTTTGATTGATCGCCCTAAACGGAGAAAGACATTTGCACTTATCAATATTGCCCGGGGATATCTGGCAATGAAGAAGAATGTTCTATACATAGATACTGAAAATGGTAAGAACCAGTTAATGGATCGTATGATACAGTCTACTCTCAATAAGACCAAGAGGGAGATGTTAACTGGGGATTATGATAAGATGGAGCAAAGGCACATGCGTAAATATAAACGTCTTGGTGTAGAGTTTATTGTGGAGCGTGTACCTGCAACCATTGCAGATTGTAATACCATCACTAATCTAGTTAGGAAATTAGAAACAGAGAAGGGTATTAAGGTCCATGTTATCATGATTGACTATGCTGCAAAGTTGGCTTCTATTGCTCGAGATAGGGACGATGTAGAACGTATCAACAATGTATATATAGATATAGATAATATGGGAGATGAGTTGGGACTAGATGCTATTTGGACTGCCCAACATGTTACCAGAGAAGGTGCTAAGCATCAAGAAACCAGATACGAGGATAATGATATAGCATCAGCTATTTCTATAATAAGAAATGCAAAATGCGTCATGGGATTAAATTCTACTCAGGACGAAGAAGAACATAACATCATGAGAATGGAAGTTGTAGTTCAACGTGATGGAGTTCCATCTGGTAGAGTAATGTTTAACATGGACCCAGAAAGACAACGTATGAAGGAGTTCTCTAAAGAAGCCCGAGCAAAGTACGATGAGTCCATGGGTAAACAGGTAGATGACTTACTTAAGAAAAAGAAGAGGGTAAGTAATCCCAACGCAGACCCAGAAAAGAGAAGTAAAACCTCAGGTGATATTTAGTTAAACCTTAAATAATTAAAATTGTATGGCACGAGTTATTACTACAGAGCCTCTTAAAATTCAGGAGAGGACTACAGTTTGTAAAAATTGTAATTCCAAGGTAGCTTTCAATGAGAAGGAAGTATTCTTGGATTCAAGTTATGGTCCAGAGCATAATGGAGAAGAGTGCATCACTTGCCCTCACTGTCATTATAATATCCATATTGGCGTATTCCAAGCTACTGAACACATGTAGTTATGAATGTAAGATTATTGAAGATATTTCGTAGGAGAGCTTCCAAAGAGATATGTTTAAGAAGGCAACCCGGTAACAGATATCAAGTTGTATGTCCAATTGAAGAGAGGTATAGTTTAGGAGTATTCTTACGTAAGTGGGTACCCATCTCTTCAGAAAAGGCTTCTATAAATTGGAATAAGGTTACTCCCAACCATAGGACTATGGAGTATAAAGACATGGATAGGTATGAGGTACCTTATAAGAATTCTTTCCTAAGGTTAGAAGAAGCTAGAGCAGAATTAACGAAGATTCGTAGAGGATATATAATCCATCATCTAGTTCCTGAATTATGTCAGAAGTTACCAGTTAATAAGTAATAATTACCCGGCTATGTTATTCATGGTCGGGTATTTTCGTTTATGATATGAGACTTAACAGCAATATAAAAGGTGTTAAAGTAAAGCCCCTACCAAACTATCCAGAATATTTGGCTTCATTCGACGGTAGAGTATATTCCACTAAATTACATAGATGGCTATCTACTAACCCTCATAAGATATTCGGATATTTACAGGTACATCTAAGAAAAAAGACACATAGATTGAATAGGGTTATAGCTACAACTTGGATACCTAATCCCGATAACTTACCATGTGTAGGTCATAAGGATAATAATAGAACTAACAATAGAGTAGAAAATCTATATTGGTGTACTCATAAAGAAAATACTCAACAATGTATAAGAGATGGTAGATTCAAACCCAGAGGTAAAACTCCTTTGAGTATAGAGATTAGACGTAAAATAAAAGCCGAATACTTGAAAGGAAATACCACTCTACAAAAGTTAAGCCGTAAATATGGTAGAGCACATTCAGTTATTAGGAGGATAGTATATGAGACTAAATAACCATACTAAAGGTCGTTTACATGAATATTTTAGATATAAGTTGAAGGCCTTCGATTATCGTAAGGGGTGGATGAAGTCAGACTGTCCATACTGTGGAGGAGAAAAGAAGTTCGGCATTAACCTTTCAAACAATCGGTGTAATTGTTTCAAGTGTGGTGAGCATCCTTCTCCGATAAGCTTGGTAATGTATCTGGAGAATACGGATAGTTTTCATGAAGTATTATCTATACTTGAATCAGGTGATTATTCTGGATATGTTTTCAAGGAAGAGAAGGTTGAGTTAAAAGGTAAGAAGGAGTTTTTCCTCCCCGAAGGATTCAAGAACATATCCATGGGTACTTCTCTGTTGGCAAGGTCTGCCAGGAATTACCTTAAGAAAAGAGGATTTAAGATAGAAGAGTTAGCTCGTAAAGGATGGGGATATTGTAACACAGGTAAGTATCTTGGATATATCATTATACCGTTCACGGAGCATGGGCAATTAACTTACTTCAATGCCCGATTATATATGGGCGCTGGTCCCAAATATAACAATCCAGAAGTAGATGTAACGGGTTTGGGAAAG
>ULML01000268.1_pt1 | contig 19880 bp, 28 predicted proteins | sample 1951651 | NCBI WGS metagenome assembly ULML01 (sample SAMEA4835549, study PRJEB28245) | human gut metagenome | biome: gut microbiome; material: fecal sample | place: Denmark | collected 2008
TAAGGCGGGAATTGTGCGGTATTGCCCTAAATTGTTTTATGCCCGCAAATGCCGCAGCATGTTTTCATACCTCTGCTTTGCATCCGGCACAATATTCTTGACCGGGTAAGCATGATAAAGGCCTTTGCCTACTTCCGGGATCACGTTTTCCCGGCGTTCTCCTGCCGCTTTTTCAGGCTGAACAACATCTGTGTACTTTTTTCAAAACCAGCTTGACAATTTTTCCCTGCTGCGGTATAGTAATTGAGTCAACAACATGGGCTCGTAGCTCAGCTGGGAGAGCGTTCGGTTCGCATCCGAGAGGTCGAGGGTTCGATCCCCTTCGAGTCCACCAGACGTAGCAAATCCGAACCTACCACAAAAGGCAAGAAATCAACGATACTGTGTTGAAAAGTTCTTTGTGGTTGGCAACGTATTTGTTCAGGTAATAAGGCGTTATCAGTTCTAGGTAGCTGGTAGCGCCTTTACTTTTGTAACAAATTCTCGTTTAACGTAATAAATTATCTTGTTTTAATAAATTGTTTACAAACTAATTGTAAACAATTTATTAACGGATAGTTTTTGTTTCCAACTAGTAATTGTAGATTTATACTTTTCGGATTTCTTTTTAAAAATATTCTACTTTGTATCATTTTGTAACTATTTGTAATATTTTGCCGTGATTTTGCTGCGATCGCCGTATAGTTAAACTATAAACGGAGTTAAAAAAAGAAATAGTGGACAAATCTTTAGACCACCAAATTACTGTTGACTGTATATTAAGCAATAGCTATAACAAAAATAGAAAAGGCACTACGACAAGCGATTAGTCCTATCTAAAGTAATTGCACTTATGTTGCCCTAAAAACCGTCACTTGGCAGAGTGATAAAAGGCAAAAAATAAGGAGAAGAAGAGCTTTTGTACTCTTCTTCTCCTTATTTTTATTTGCATAGGTACGTCAATTTTATCTTATTGATGTTATGTAATTTGCTTATTCGATACCACGCATGATATAGTCTGAAGGGGTTTTGCCCATTAGTTTGCAAAGGCAGATAAAACGGCCTATCCATTCATTGAACTCTGCATTCTTTGCAAAGATAGTTTTTGCATAGTCTACTGGATAATTGTGTGCTGTTGCTGATGTATCCGAGGAACCACAACTACTATCTAAGAAAACGCACCGATCATTCTGTTGTGGACAAATTTTCCATACCATACTGATGCCTTGGCCGCACAGCACCATCATCATCTCCATAGCGTATTTTCTGGCCTCCGTAACCTCCGTATTACTCCATTGAATTTTTTGGCTGGCCTCATATTCCGCGCACGCCTCGTCCACAGCCTTATGTGCCGCTTCCGGGTCGCTCACGTCAATCGTTACGTTACGCAGTACAGTCGGCTCCGGGTATTTCTCGCTGCCAGCTGGTGCTCCACATTCCTCCGGTGTAATAAATGTGCAACAGTTCGGGTCAAGCTTCAGCTCACTGGCCGCCAGCACACCGCTCGGCTGCAGCCACCGCCCATAGGGGATCTGGTCATCTACCACTTTAGTAATAACAAACGTATCTCCCTCGCAGGCCGCATATTGGCGTATACCAGCCCGGTGTGTCTTGGTAATTCGTACCCGGTCGCCCGGTTTTGCCAGACAGTATCCTAGGGTATCTCTAATTGTTGCTTCTTTCATTGATAATTCATCCTCCACGATAATTCATCCTCCACTATGGTTTTTTATAATTTAATCATTTTTGCGCCACATCAAGGACAAAACTTCGGCAGCATTTCCTGTTCATCTGTTCCATCGTCAATACAGTTCCAGCATCGTATACCGGGTTTCCGTCCGTGTAACCGTCCGTGTAACCGTCGTACTCACCAATCCAATGTGCTGTTGGCCGCGCAGAGATTCCGGGTCAATGGTGGGCATAATATCAATGTCGCCAGTTCCAACTGCGTAAAACTCGCCACTTTCTGGAGTATCATGAAACATTACCTTTACAACACGCTTTTTAAGCTCATCTGCATCAATTAACCGCATTTTTATACTTCCTTTGCTCTTTGGTTAAAATCATTTTGAAGTGACAGCGCGGGCGCTCATCTCATGGAAAACCTTGATAAACTCTTCGACCGTAGAAACTGGTCTTTTTGGGTTGCTCATAAAAACTCCTTTCATAGTAAAACAAATAGCGGACCTCTAAAATTCGGGAAGTCCGCCTGTTTGCAGATTGTGAATTGTACGAACACGAATTGTGCTTTAGATAGTATCTATCGTACAAGTACCATGAACCAGCCTGTATCTTTACGGTATTCAGCACTGAACAGGTTTGCGAAGTTGTACCCTCCGGAAAATTCGATGTGTTTTAGCGAAAATGTCAGCTGCAAATAAGCATCCGAAGAAGTGCCGTTGCAGTCGTTTTCCAAAGAAATATTCAAACGATAAAAGTCCGGACGAGCGAGGTACTTATCGACAATGTCCTTGTCGTAGGTGATGTCGTGGAAGCAGCAGGACGAGAATGTCTGCAGATATACTTCGCGGTACGTATGGCCGAAAAGACCACACTTATCGCGCAGATTCTCCGGCCAATTTACCTCGATGCGACCATTGGGTTTGAGACATGTTGTAGGCATCTGTTCCACGCCGACGCCGTAATAGCTGCGGACAAACTCAAACAGCGGCTTCCAATCGATGCGGTTGAAAAATTCAGTCAGTTTCTCGCCATCGCGGAGCTGGCGGGTTTCGGTTACCATATGCATTTGTCATTACTCCTTTTTTTGTTGGTATGTATTTTCGAGAGCTTTCTCGTCCAAAGCAAAATACTTATGCGTAAACCAAAAATCTGTCGGTGTCCGTTCTGCGTCCGGTAACAGAGAGTTGCCAACTACGACAACTCCAGGAACGCCAATACAGCACATTTGAATGTAGCACATCTTGCAGACCAGAGGGTCAATGTCTTGTGCCACAAACAGAACATACTTGTCCCAGTCCGGGTCAGTGGATTCCAACTGCTCGCGCATCACATTGTACCCCGCCAGAAGCAGGCATCCGGCACCACAGCACGGGTCGTTTACCCGCAGGATACGGGACTTGTCCAGAACAAGAGAATCCGGCATGTTTATGCGTGCCATCATCTGTCCGACATTGTACGGCGTGAAAAACTGCCCTGCTTGGCTTTTGCTTAATCCGAGATTATGGTAAACGGTGCCAAGAAAATCCTGCTCAGGGTTTTCCAAGAGCGCGGCCATTGTGATGGCGGTAAGCACCGCAAACTGCTGTACGGTCTTCTCGTCGTATTTCTGGACGATGGCATTGTACTGTTCCTCTCTTGCATCCCTGCACCGTAAATCACAGGTATTCACAAGTGCAATGGCATGCATGTCGATGTAGTCATACCAGAGTTCGCTGCGACCGTATCGGGCATTCTGAGGCGGTCATATGTGCCTGGCACAGCATCCCACAATTAGAGCATACTGAGTAATAATCTTTAACCCATTCCCATGTTGCAATTTTTCTTGCTTCATTAGCTCTCTTTGAAGTCTCAAATACTTTACAAGCTACATCCAAAATATTTTGTGCATTCAAACTGCCTGAATTCAACTGCCTGAATTCAAAAGACCTTGCTCGTAACCTTTGTTATAGGCTTTATAAAGCTCAAATTCATTTTCTTCTGAATAAGGATTGCTATTGGGGTTATTCATTTCAAATTCAAACTATCCTTTCTGGTTCCATCTGATCGCCGAAATAGTATTTATGTACGTCAGCAGATCCTATCCAACGATCAAAGCTATCATTCCAGCTATAGTCATATACTTTTTCTGGCACATGAATAATACAAGGAACTCTTCGACCTCGCATATCGTCCTTACACCAGCCACTATTACAAGTACCACTAGAAGGTTCCAGTACCAAGTCTTCAAACGGAAAAACAACATCTCTGTAACCTTTGACGTATTCGCCATAAACTTCACCGGCGTTACATTCATATGGCGTATCATCCCAATCATCGCCATACCATTCAGTCAAATTATCATCGCCAAGATAGAACCGCACGAGGTTCCCCTTGCGCTCAAAATCAATAATTTTCATTAAGTTTCTGTTTCCTTGTTGTTTTTATCAATCAAATCCCAATTTTTATCTGTCTGATCATTCATTTCTTTGCATTTTGAAGATCGCCGAGAAACAAATCAATCAATAGTTCATCAGATGTTTTGGTAAGCAGGTCATCTGCGGTCGGATTAGACTTCAAAATTTCCATCACCAACTGCGCTGTGAATTTTGCATAGATTTTTCGCATCAATTTATAAAAGACGTCTTCTTTTAATGTAACTCCAGTAATTGCTTCAAACTCTTCAAGAGTAAAAATCCCATCATCTTTCATTGACAAACCTCATTAAAATAATCTTCTAAATCTTCCGTGCAAATTCGAGAATTTTTCTGCTTTTGTTTTCTTCTCGGAGCACGATTCATACAACGTTTTAACCAGCGTTTACGGTCACGAGACATACAAATCCAGTGCCGTTCATTAAATACAGATTGGCAGTATTGTTCTTTGCCATCTGAGAAACGTTTATACTGAGCTTTCTTTGCCATTTTGGGATTCCTCTATAAGTTTTTCCATATCAAATATACCCGTAATAGTTCTTCCACAATAAGGGCAAAAATCATATTCCGATCCTAAATATGTACTCTTTCCGCATTTAGAACAGAGATATTTATATTTTACAGCAGCTACATCTTTAGATTTAGCATCAAAAGGACGTTCTTTCTTTGCGTACAAGAAGGTCTTCCCTCTTATCAAAGATGGCTTTGGGTTAAAAAATGGTTTATACTCGTTTCTCATCACTTTGTTGATTTTCTGCCAAGTCACAATGACCCCATATAAAATAGCAGAAAAAATTAACATAACACACGGGGCGATAATAAATACCAAAAGCAGACAGCGAAGAACATAATCATAGTTTGAATTAAATACTGACATTCTACTGTTCTCTTTCTAAACTTTATTTAATGGTTAGAACTCGTAGCCTAGAATCTTGAAACTATCATGCAGAGCATCGAACGAATTCTCCCAGTCTTTATAGTTTTTCTGTGTGATCTCTGTTACTGGGTTAAGCACAATCCAATCATGTAACTGCCGCATCTCGTCAAGCAACAACTGTAAGTTGCCAGCAATCTCTTTCTTGTGGGTTTCAAATTCTTCATTGGTCATGAGTAATTCTCTCCTATGCACATAATTAACTAAGACATTGATCTTCCGGCTGGCTTCGATTATTCCAATCAGCATATCTCGTCAAATCTTCAGCACTCAACATAAAATCATTATATTTTTTATATTCATCAATTATCTTTTTGCCGCAATTAGGACAATATTTGAACTTGCATTTAGGATGCTTTACCCGTTTTACATTGTAATTTTCATCATATTCATATTCACTCTGAACCCAATCAGAAAGAATAATTCCACAACTACTGCAAACAAAATCATCATAATGATTGAATATACAGCTTGCGAATCGTAGGTGCCTTCTGCAGCTCCATCTGGTTTGCATCGCCCCATTCATCATCTACTTCAATTTCTTCCACATTCTTGATGATGGAAATATTGCCAAAAGCTTTCATTGCAGTATAAGGCTTAACCTTTTTACGCAGGCTCTGTGCCAGCTTTTCGTGTTCCTTATCAATGTAGAACTCTGCATCTTCAATCGTATTGTATGTAACAATCTTTGCACTAACGACAAACTCCGTCTTATCCTCCGTGGGCTTTACACCAGTGAAAATAATCACCTGGGTCCAAAGTGCATTCTGCTTAAAGTCATCAGCCTTGAAATCAATCGGACGGCACAGGCTAACCTGGTTAGGAACAAACCGCTGCTGATGTCGGCCATTGTAGGTACTGAACTCAATTTCACCACGAGAGAAGATAGACGCTTCATCCTTAAGGTTATCTGCAATTTCCTTAGTTGCATCAAAGGGGGCCAGAATCTTCTTGTCGTTGACTTCCTCACCCTTGGAATTTACAACCTTTTTCACGCCAGTTCGCACACCAATCAGAGTGAAACCTTCCTTAGAAAAGTTGTAACGATCACGCCATGGAACCGATTCAGTTTCAGGCTTAATCCCCTTTTCTTTATCACCACGCTTGGAGTAGAAAACATTATCCTGCTCCATGCCATTCAGAGACAGATAAACCGAGCTGCCTTCATTTACTTCGACACCAAACGTTACGGCACGAAAATCTTTACCATTCTTTGCTTTCTTCTCCATAAAAAAGTTGTCTTTCTGGGTGCCAGAGACAATACCGGCTACCTGAAAAGAACCTTTGGTTACAGGAAGATCGAAAATACGCTGTTTTGCCATAGAATTTACTCCTTTTTATGTAATGAAATCAGCATTTTGTTAGTCAAGTACGCCTTTGTAAAGGCAAAAAAATTTATCGCCTTTTTCGCATATTTTTGTGTGTTGCAGCACCATGACGAGGAATCGGGTTTTTAATTTTTTCCTCACCTTTCTCATAACCGTCAGTACAATCATCATAAATTTCCAGAACACAAGCCATTTCTTCCAAAGCGTCACGAATTGTGCAATATTCATTGTATGATAGCCGTCCCACACGGATACCATCTAGCAATTCAGATGCCTGACGTTTTTTTGCAAGCGCACTATAGATTTTATACTTTGCACTATTTTTATGATAGTATGAAACATGATTTGCTGACGAAACTTTTACAGATGGGACTACCCCCAGTTCGACTTTGCCAAAGCTGAATTTAGAATCATCATTGAAGTCGTTCATTTTATTCTACCCTCGTCTTCTGCTTAATAAAATCTGGGATCAATTTATTGAGCACTTTTGCAAGAGTGATACATTTACCAATCCATTCGTTGTAGCAATCATCTTCGCCAAAATCAAAAGACCGCTTTTCGTAACTTGTAACATTCATACTGTCATAATAGAAGCATGTAATAGTACGTACTCTTTCAGTTTTGCAGAACGTGTTGTGTTCCCAAACGACACTTCCACCGTTGGCAACCGCTTCATTAACCCATTTCAAAACAGTAGCTTTTGCAAGGTTAATATCTTCTTGTGTCCAAAAGTAAACTTTTTTAACAGCATCCTTTGCAATGCGAATTGCTTCCTCTTTATTATTCTTGGGAATCATAAAATCTAAATGGACCATTTCTACATTGGCTGCTTCTTTGTTATCCTGTACTCCATCAACCAATTCAAGTTCATCTTCCCAGAAAATGAGTGTTTTTTCCTGAACGGAATAGATCCTTTCGTTGCTTCCTACAAAACTACGATCAAAAGGGCCTTCAATGGTAAATACATCCCCTACTTTAATTCTGGAACTATTTCGTGCTGTACAATGACTATTCAAACGAACAACACGAACTTTGTCACCATGTTTGAACTTATAATCCATTTTTTTACTCCGCCATATCACTGGCATCAACAATGATAGAAGCATCATTACCTGCCTGCACAGTAGGGAGCTGGCCGTTCCATTTTTCATACATCTGCTGCTGGATCAGTTCCGGGGTGAGGGACTGGGAGATCAGACGGTTGGCATCGGCCTGAGCCTGGGCTTCGATCAGTTTGGCTTCGGCGTTGATCTGAGCGGTTTCTTTTTCCTGGTTGGCTTTCGTGATAGCGACTTCTTTTTCTTTTTCGGCATTGACATTGGCGGTCTGCTGCTCGATCTTTGCCAGCTCCAGATCCTGCTGAGCGTTGACCTTTTTCTGGACAGCAGCACGGGTTTCGTCATCGGGGTCGATATTGATCAGAGAAACGGATTCAATGATGATACCGTAAGGCTCGAACTTATCCTTGAGGTAGGCGGTGAGTTCCGAGTTGAGGGAAGCACGCTGGTCGCCAAGCAGATCAATGACGGAATACTTGGCCGTGACCTCTTTGGTCCAGGACATGATATTAGGCTTGATAAAAACCTCTTTGACATCTTTACCGGACTGACCCTTGAAACGAGTGAAGGTATCAGCGACATGATCGGGATCAAAACGGTAGGTAAAAGTCATATCGACAGTAAGGCCCTTACCATCATTGGACGGGACCTCGAAGGATTCATCGCCTTTGGAATCACCGTCCGAACCGGAGGTGAGGTAAGACTGTTCAATGCCGATGGTGTAGGTAGTAACTTTTTGGGTTGGTTTGACAAGATGAAAACCCTGAGAGAGAGTGGTTTCGGCCACGCCGCCGTTCATGTTGTAAATGACGCCGACATAGCCAGCAGGAATACGGACAGTACAAAACAGAGAAATAACAATACAGAAGATGATGACAAAGGCAGAGATATATGCGCCAACGATTTTGTTCATTGAAAAACTCCTTATTTTTTGTTAGTGAACTGACGGAAGAAATTGAGAATTTTGGAACCAAATTCATCATAGTGCGGGGAAAGCCAAGCCCAAAAAAGGATGGCTGCGAGGATTATGAGAAGGACAAATGCGACTGGAATGAAATCATCTCCTTTTCTATAATTGGTCAAATCATTAGAATTTGGGCGGCGGAATGCTAGATAACACAACGCAAACCAAAATCACGATAATGGCACCACGCATTGCTACAAATCAAATACCCCTTTCGTTTTAAGATATCTATGTAAACCCGCATTGGCGGGATATGGTGGGGCCACAGGGATTTGAACCCTGAACCGAGCAGTTATGAGCTGCCAGCGCTAACCGTTGCGCCATGGCCCCATAAAGCGCCATATTCAATATGGCGCTCATTTTGTTAGACAAATTCACCTTTGTTTGAGCAAATAAAAGACGGGGCACCAAGCCCCGCTTTTTATTTGGGCCTATTCATTATCTGACATACCATAATAACAATTACGCCACGCTTTGTAATTGCTTACACTGTTGAGTGTTATTCGCTTTTCGTACTGTGGAAATAATTTCTTTAATTCTTTTCGTTTTATCTTTGTGATATCAATGTGATTTTCTTCTTCGTATTGATGCCATTCAATAAAAACCGTGTTAATTGCAAGACATGCGCCTTTAAATTGTTTTCCATAATATTTTTTAGCTACTTCTTCATTATTAAAATAAATATTTGTTAAAGATATAATACGTTTAATACCTCTCGGAGAAATAGCTCCTGTTTCAGTCGGATATCTTGTTGATGCTTTTACCAAATACTCACTTTCGCAAAGCTCAAATTCAACCACTCGATTTCCTATATCTCTGCTTTTATCATTTGCCATAGAGAATTTGTAGCTAGACAGATTTGAACAAAATTCAAGTTGTTCAAACAATGCTTTGCTGATTTTCTTTCCATCAAAAGAGAGGTTTTCTTTATCAAGCATTGAAGTTTTAAGTGTTGGTATTTCGTTTATTCCATATCCTAACCAAATTAAAACTTCAATAGCTCGTGCACGGGCCATTGCTGGCCCTGGGATAACATAATTTAAGGCATTGATAAAATCTTGTTCATCTTTAAAGTACAACTCAGCCATCCTATATGACGAATTTACATCCGCAAAAGATAACGTTGAAAGCGCTTCTATACTGGGAATAATAATATTATCTGTTGCACTCAACCATTTCAAGTAATCATAAAGGAATGAGTGTACTTTATAAAACGATGTATATGAAGACCATTTGTTTTCAGAAAATAATATAGCGAAATCATTTTTGGTGAAATCATTCAACTGTTTCCCAAGCTCATTTTCTTTTTTTGTAACACGCTGGGACCATGATAATAAATTTTGATATTTGGGATGCTCCTTCCCAAAAATCTCAACAGATTGTAAATCCATTTTGGTTCACACCTTTCTAATTTACATAATACCATATGTAAAGAAACAAAGGCAAGAGCCAATTTGTGAATCTGTTTTACGCATACAAACGGAAAGAATCAAAATCTTCTTTATCTGGCATCACAGAAAAAGCTTCATAAAGGAACGGTTCATCCAAAATGCGCGCAATCGCAATATTTTTCATTTGCTGATCTGTTAAGTTACCAAGCTTTTTGATGAACTGTGGCTTATTGATAGATACAACTTCTTCACAAATCACAATACTATCTTTTGCCAAGAAAGGACAATCAGACTTACGGAGCATCACATGGACAGGAGAACGCTTATGTGTTTTGCTGGTAAGTGTTACGCCTTTAACCGTGGGGCTAAATTTATTGTGCTTGTTGTTTGAGGTAACAACAAATGGACGACGACCGCCTTGCTGATGACCAATCGCATTAGGAATGTCTACGAGCCAAACTTCGCCCACTTTAGGAAACTGAGCGGATGCAGACGACCAATTTACATTTTTAATAACTTCCATGATAAATACTCCTTTACTAGATTTTGTTAATTTCGTTAGCCAAGTTCATCTTTGGCTTGATTATAAGTTAGCATACCGCTCAGATAAAGTCAAGCGAATTTAACGACTTTTAAAAATATTTTTGATATAGTTGTCTTTGAAAGACAATTCAAGCAAAAGATCCCCAGAAAGACCAGCTGGAACTATAATGTCCTTGAAAGGAATATGCCCATTTGTGCCAGACATTTTGAAGTAGCACTGCATGGTTTTGTTAAAGATTGCCCGAATTGTAACAATCTCTAATACATTTTCCGGCGGCTGACCGCTCGATAGAATACTTGCCATGCGCTGAACAAAATCATCCGTAACGCATACAGCGCAAACCTGGACTTTATCTCCGGTTGGACTTTCAATATAACGTCCCTGAGCAGTATATGTAAGAAAATCCTCTCCTGTTGCTGGCATCAGATACCACATACCTTGGTAAACAAACGTTACTTGCATGGTTTGTTCCTCCCCTATTTTAAATTTTGTTTCATTCCCAACCGCTTTCAAAGAATGTATTTCAAGGATTTTATGTTCGGCATAAGTAAGGGCAGGATCGTAACCTCTACCGTCCAGGTATCAAAGGTAAGTACATACCCTAACATATCATCGCGGGGGCAGATATCAACCTTTTTACAAGGTTCGCTAATATGGAAGTTTCCATAGGCATAAGGAACATGCAGTAGCTGTTTCAAGAACCTTTGCCACGTTCTGCGAGGTTCGCATGACTCAAATACCAACGTATGCGGATCTAATTTCATGTAGTGAATTCCATTGCATTCAAAAGAGAAACTTGTTTTTTCTCCGTAAAAATCTCCGGTTTGATAAGCATATACCGCAAAATTGTTTTGATACTTATAACGGTCAAGAAATTCCTGCAAAGTAAGCTTGTTTGTGTCTACTGCGTAATCTTTTAATGTTTTCATAACGTTACCCTTTGTCAATCAATTTTCAAACAAGTAATATGTGCGGATGAATTATCGTTTACGAATTTTTGGTACTCACTTCCAGTATATTAACAACCGTTGGTTTCTGTTAAGACAACTTTTGGTTGTATTATAGCGTATAAATCGTCATATGGCAAGAACTATTTTGAGTATTTTATTATAAATTCATTCCGGCATCACACATAGGACACAAAAGATGTGCCGAATAGTCATCCCACTCAATCCCATTTCGATAGCACTGCCAGTAAGCCAGGTTGTAAACCGCACGATCAAAATTACACTTTCGTTTTTGAATATACGCATAAATTGTCGTGCCTCTGTCGTCACGCTTATTACTTCTGACCTGCATGATAGTATCACGGCATTCTTGAACATAATGATTGCCAGGATACTTTTTCATTTCATTACGAACACGTTGATTGATGGAATGACGACTGCTGATTGTTGCTGCTGCAACAAGTGCAATACCTGCAAGAAGCCCCATACATGACACCACCTTATTTCATTTCGATACCATTCACTGCAAAAATACGTTTCACTGCATTTAGTGTACTCAGAGACTCATCGGACGTAACGCAAAGTGACATATCAACGCTGATTTTACGCTTATAAAATTCCGATTTCGTCATGAGAGCATTGGCAAGGATATTTGTATCCAGATAGGCCCCAATAAATTCAATTTCATCCGGCATTCCACAATCTCGCGCTACAAGCCACATCGACGGCTGTAGCAGTGTAGCCCCCACTCCACGAGCTGTGGTAATATTCGTGTCTGCGTGCAGCTCCTTTTTTAACAGTTTAAGTTCTTCAAGCGCCCTGGCCTTTCCGTCCATTCCTGCTATGTTCATAATTTCGTCTTCGACAAAGAATACAATATCACCATCCTCATCCGACTTTTTAATTTTGGCGCGAATCAGATCCATTTTCTCTTGAAAAGTTTCGTTCAGAGATGCAGTGCAATAATTAACCACAACAAGAAATTTCAACATAAAACATTTTCCTTTCTGTTTTGTTTGAGCATATCATATTATAATGCGTATAATTTTTATTGCAATAAATATACAGTTTTACCACAATTTACATAATTAGAAACAAATTCTATTATTCCGGTAAGTTCTCTACAAAATCAATACCAAGATCAAATGTAGAAAGCATTTCATCTGTTTCCTGTTGTGTGATACCAATATAAGCAAGTGTTGTGGATTGGCTTGAATGGTTAAGAATTCCCTGCAATGTTGCCAACGCCATGGGAGATTCTTGATTCTGACGATAAAACTGATAGCAAAATGTTTTACGCAGTGTGTGCGTTCCAATGTTATAAGGAAGTTCTAAGTCTCCCTGCAGCTCTTTTTTCAAAAGCTTTTGAAGAGTATCAACATCAATCGGATCGCCAGGCTGTTTATAGGCTGTCTTTGAACGTTTGGAATTACTATTGCTGCGCTTCCCACTCGGAAAAAGATAGCCGTTGTTTTTGAAATAGTTTTCATATTTACACCCCGGCTTACCCATGAGGTCCAAATATATCTGCAATGTTTTTTCAGCAGCCGGAGTAATTTGAACCGTAACATGCTTGTGAAAACGCTTTGTCTTTTTACATTCCAGGCGGAATTTAACACCATGCTTTACCTGATATCCACCGCCGCATACCGGATTGGCAACATCCGACACCTTTAAGCGAAGCAAGTCGCTTGCACGAAGTCCACTTGTAATACCAATCTGGAAAATGCACCAGTTGCGATACTCCCCTTTTGAGTAAAAATACTCAAGCGCTTTTGTAATATCATCAGGATTACGAATGGGTTCAACGGCAGAATTGAAGCCTTCGTGTCGAGAAACATCATAGTTTTTGCCGGTAGAATGTACGGGTGAAAAATCAATCGTAATTATATTGTCAGAATAAGGCTTGCTAATAAGAACTGCTGAACCCATAAGATGACCTCCTGTTAAATTTTGTTAATCTTTATTTCTGAAAAGAGCTGCCTGTAAGCTCTTTATATTCATTCAAAAGAGCAGCTACTTTTTCATCAGACTGAGCCATAAGATTAAGAAGTGTTTCCTTTTGATATGCTTTAAGCTTCGTGTTAATTTCCTTTTTAATTTCTTGGATACGTTCTGCTTTTTTGGTTTTACTATAAAGGTGTTCATAATCAACTAAGCAAATCAGTGCTTTTGTCGGGTGTGCCCCATCTTCGTTTACCAGCCTAATCGCATCAATTTTAACTACGCTAAATGTACTAGGGTCCATATGAGTTTTTACTAATGCGAAAGAGCTAGTAAGGTATACCGCTTCTCCTTGTTTGAGTTCCCGAAAATTAGTCTCCTTTGTAAAAAAATCTTCGTCTGCAATTTTAATTGCAAAATAATAAGGTGTTTTATTTTCCACAGGAGTGATGTGATGGCACTGAGCAATATAATTATAATCCTTACCAGGGGTCAACATAATTCATTCTCCTTTAATATTCGGGTATTTATTATTCTTGGTGGGATTTCTTACGAAAATTGGTGGTCTACTAATTTACGTAAAAACAATTTCTTTGTTTTTGGAAATCTTAACGACTACACGCTTGTACAAGCAGCCATCAGCGTTTCGCGCACACAACAGTTACATTTTGCCATTGCCCATCTCCCCTTTCAGCAGCTCGCGTGCATGGTCGAGAACTTCCTTTGCAACAGGCTTGCCGCCTTCGTTCAGAGCAAGGAAAACTTCCAGAACTTCTGCACGGGTTGTATTCTGGTCAAGTTCAGCAATGCTGATGGAAGCATCCATGAACCAGTTTTTATCCAGAAATGAAAGGTCGTTGTAGAACACACCCTTGTACGGGAATCGATTCTCATAAAAAGCGAGCAGTGTCAGCATACGCTGTTTGCCGTCAACGATTTCATAATAGCTGCCGTCTTTGCTTGTCTCAGTAAATGGCAACCGCTTGAAAACAAAGCAGCCAATCTCGCGACCTGCGAAGATGCTGTCCAGCAGCTTTTCTCTGTCCTCCTCATCCCAAACAGAACCACGCTGATAATCGGGGTTGAAGTCAACGCCAAACAGGTAGTGATAATTGAGAAGGGAATACATGTTGCGGTTCGAATAGTGCAGACGAGACAATGCAGAGTCACGCTTTGCAAATTCTGTGTCTTTGTCATCACCCAGCGGGCGAACGTTCGTCCAAGCCCAGCTTGAATAGTTATCACTGTTTGGACCGCTGCGGATAAGGTACATGTACCCACTCTCCAGAATCTCATCAACAACACAGTTCAGAAGCTGACCTACCTCTACCTTATCGCCGACAGCAAATCGGTATGAGGGTTCCCCTGCCTGCTTGGCGGTATGATAGGCCCTTTCGTAGGAATAGCCTTCGAGTGCTGCTTGCTTTTGGTTGATTTTTGTAATTTCTTTGATAGCACGCTTTTTAGCCATTGCTATTACCCCCCCCTTACTTCTTATCGTTTTCCTCATTGCTAAGCTCGTCATCTTGACGTACAAAAGTACATTCTGCCTGTGATATTTACAAAGTCAGGCGGTTTTGTTGGAGCCACTAAATTTCGTAAATACCTAATACTCAATAATTTCTACAAACAGGTAATGATAAAGAATTTGAAGCTTACGACATTCTTTGCTTTCCAATACTTTTTCTTTTGTATTAACTTCATCAAGCAAATTGATAAATAATATTGCCAAGACAAGTTGTGCTTTAATTGGGCCTACATCTCTAACTAATTCTGATGCAAAGGATTTGCAGCCACGAGTTAAATATTCACCATTCCAATGATGAATTAACGTCATAATCAAATCCACTGATTGTTGGTCTGTACCAATCCTAGAAAGAACAGATCTAATTCTCCTTTCATCTAGGCTAATCCCCCCAAAAAGGATAGTCATAATAATTTCAAACCAATGCTCTTCGATCGTGGTTTGAAATTCTGGGAACTCATCAAATACATTTTCTGCTCTTAGAATTTTTTCTAGCCTAGGGTTAAGTGCACCACATAATATGGTTCTCTTATCTGGAATATCCGCTGGACTTGACGGAAGTACGTTAGCAAGTTCGGGGACCATTTTGATAAAAACATCACTATACATAGCAAGGCCAACAGCAAAGCCAAACGATTCATTTCTATCAAAGAAGGGATAATTAAGCATGCTGTAGAAGAAACTATGTATCATTCTTTGAGGAATGTTATCTAGTGTTCCTACACAAGAATGAATTGCCTGATCCACATCTTTTCCCATATAAGTCCAAGAATCAACATTTTCTATAAGTGCCACTAAAATTTCTTTGGGGTCTTTCTTAAACAGTTCTTCCGCGTTCCCAGTACACTTAATTCTACGTTCAGCATAATTTCCATAATGGTACTCGTATGGATCATATACATAAATTGAAATGTTTTTTTCTTTGTATTTTTCTACATACATAGCCATAGCAAACATCGTAAAGCCTTGATTTGACAAAAATTTATCAAGCGATTCTGCCACACAGATTGTTGTTTGTGAACCAAATTCACAAATATAATATTCGTCATTCTCTCCAAAAGCCTCTGCAATACTGTAAATAGACTTTAATTCTGACAAAGAAGCATTTATGACAATAGTAAATTTACTAATATTTTTACAATGACGAGAATAACAAAGAACACATTCCCCATACAAATATGCCCAATATCCACGCTCAAAAAGTTTTGAAATAATTTCAATAGATTCTTTTGAAATATATCTATTGCTAGTTATATGCTCCATATCAAGTACAGCATTGTATTTAAATCCTTTTGGTAAAGGATACTTTGGCTCTGGGTATTTCCATTCTTCGGGATTTACACTTGAAATTTTCAGCATATGTCTTCTGTATTGCTCCGATTTCATTTCTTTTTTTATTATAAAAGAATCAATCCTCGTTCTCTACTTTGAAATAATTCCTTGCTTCATCTGGAATTTTCACAAACGGATATTTATTTTCAAAGTTTTCCAAAATATATGTACGATAGTTAATACACATCAATATACCAACTCCACTTGACGAATCGAAATAAAGCGGAAGAAACGGAGCATTGGAAGTTGTAGTAGTATAAATTTTTGCATTAGGAAGAAGAGTAAGCATATCTTTCAAATACTCTGCACGTACAAGAGTATTATGAACAAAAATCATAGGAGCATCGCCCTTGTATGTAAAAGAATCCGGGTAACAAGCTTTTGCTTCCTTAATGTATTTAGAGAGATAGGCAGCGGAAAGTTCTTCTGACGTATATTCCTTATTTGCATTTCGTTTTGCATTGTTGACAATAGTATCAAAATTCTCAAATCCCACTTTGCCTTCTGGGTGCATTGGAACCCCAGGAATCGGATCATTCAAAATCACACCATAAAACCCATTTACCATATACTGCTTTCCATCCTGCATCCATGCCTTTTGTAAATCTTCCTGCTTGTGAAAAGCTTTATTCTGTTTCAAAAGATTCTTTGCTGCAGTAAGAGCACTTCCACGGCCACTATTCGATGCAATTTGGGTTTTACACTGGTTGATAATTGTAGCATAATAACACCATGGCGGGATGTCTTTGTAAGATGCTGGATCGTTTAGAATACTAGCATAGAATTCATCCCACAGCTTCGGATCTTCCATAGTAGTTTCAACTGTAAAGCGAAGTGCTTTACAGGCACTTGTATAAACCTTTTCAACATTAACTGCCATAATACTCACACTTTCTTATGTAAGGAGGTTACAAAACGGAATATGTATAATTAAGAATGTTCAAAGAACGGATTTGACCACAAGATTTTGCGACCACTTTCAATACGCGAAATCAATTTCATTGGAATCTCCCATCTATCATTGTTGTAATCTGAATAGTTTTCTTTGAGAAATTGTTCTACATTGTTTCTGATATCTCGTGTAACAATAGGAGATGTACTGATTTTCTTACGTGCTACTGTTGTAAACCTCTTAATATCTTTAACTGGGTAATTGACCATCAACTCTTTTCCATTTACTTCAATGGCAATACGAACATTTTTACAATGCGAAACAGTACTAAAAATATTTTTGCATTCTTTTTCCCAGCTCATAGATGAAGATTCAAATTCATGGATTTTTTGCCTAATAAGATGCTGTTTTATAACGAAATTCTTTCCTTTATATTCACTAAATGGCACATTATTTTGGGCGCGATCCAGGTCATCAAGCATTCCAACCACAGTTTTTGCCCAGGTTGTAGGATTAGCAAGAAATTCAACCGTTACAGTATCGTCAAATTCTTTGACATAATCCGCAACCTCATTAAATGCAGAATCTTTTTCTTTCTCAAAGACATATTGCAATACAGCCGTTTGGTATACTATATCTTCACCTGCGAAATCATCTACATCTTTGGATTCAAACTTTACATTTCCCTCCAAATAATTCCATAACGTTTGAATCATATCTTTTGTAACAAAGTGTGAGGATAATTTTTCTTTGCCCAAACAAATTAACAAACAAATTAAAAAGTTATAAGCTTCATTATAAAAATCTTTATGGTCAACAATATATGCCATAAAATCCAACTTATTCCCTGTTAAAAATTTGTTGCCAGTTAAGCTGATAGGGAATCTTCCATAACTTTGCCCATAAAGTGCTTCAACATAGTGTTCCCCACTTTCAAGTGGAATACGAACAAAGCGATAGTATTCACTATGATTCGTGTAATGAATATTCCCCTCTAAGACAAAATCTGTTGGATTAGAAAAATAGGACATTAACACATCGTTATCAATTACATTTGCAAACATTTATGGGCACACTCCTTTTTCTATTTATTCATATGTATGTAACTAGGAATCGCAGCACGATCCTTCTCTTCTATTTTTACAATACTTACTTTATCTTCACGAATGCTATCCTGTACAGCTTCTTCCATGGTTGCCATATAGTCTCCATCGCCTTCTTCGTAAGCCGAAATAAGCCTACCAATCGATTCTTTTATACCTTCCATGGAAGCATGGTTTTCATCAACAAAGGTAACTTCAATCTCAACAGGGATATCACATGTAACCTTATAAGTTTTCATAGTTTTTTCTTCCTATAATTTGTTATATGGGTATTTACATAGACATATTATCGTAAATAAGTTCACCCTTAAAATTGGGAACTGGATAAATGGCATTCCATTTACTATTTTTGAAATACTTGTAACCAACGTGGCTACCCATAAGACAAAATTCAAGTTCCTCAAACTTCTTGAGCGTTAAAAGACGTCTGCGAATGTTCTCACACTCGTCTTCTGTATGACCATAGAGCTTGGCCCAATGTGCCAGGACCTTATTCAGGTCCTCTAATGCCCATTCATAATCACTTAAATTTGCTTGACGTTGATATTCAGCAAGTTCATCATCTAATTCTCTCTGTGCCTCTGCATAAGTAGAATAGAAGTGTGCTGTGGGCAAAGAAATCGTGTCACATAACCGCTTAATTACATTAGGAACAGTTTCTTTGTACCTTGCGTCAATGCGCCAACCATTCGATGAAATTTCTTGAATAAAATAAAGCTCTGGACAAAGATCCTTTCCAAGAATCAATTCACCTTTTTCAAAAGCTTCACAAACTGCTTTAGGAGAAGTAAAATCAATTTCAGGGAATTTGTACGTTAGAGGTTCGTGAATTTCAAACAAAGCTGTATCAGGTTTCCAATCCTTGGGGAGCTTTTGCCATTTCGTCGGACACTGCTGCTCAAACTCTCTATATGGTATTCCATTGATTGTACGAACATCTTTGCGCACCAAAGGATCAACTGTACATTCACCAAAAAACTGCTGGCACACAAAACCACAGCAAACTCTACGCAGCCAATGCGCTTTTGCATCTCCATAAATATCCCCAACATAAACACGATCCGGCCAGTAAACCACATCACCTGTTTTATAAACCTTTTCAAGTTGAGGTTTGTATTTATAACAAAGTGCATTTTCGTTTTCGATCAAAATGTTTGGGAGTGGCATAATTTACACTTCCTTTTCAAGTCCTTCAAGCAGTTCCTTGCCCTTTTTGGATCTAGCCAAACGTTCAGAAAGATTTTTTGCGGCTGCCTCCAAAATTACATCTTTGTTTTCTTTGAGAAAATCGTCCGTTCTTTCCCGCATCAAATCAACCAAGGCATTTTCTTTGGAACGATTCCAAGCTCCATTCCAAGATCCAAAGTTATGAAGCAATGCCTTGGTAATATCCGTTTGGATACCATCAATTACTTCTTTCTTTACTGTGTTTTCAATCGTCTGTCTTACGCGCTCATCATCAAAATCAAACGCAATCTGTACAATATGTTCCATTATAAAACTCCTATTCTAAGTGGTTTAATTATCAGCAGGCACAAGCTTTCCATTATCAGCTTTGTACCAAACATCAGGCAGGATAGTTACCCCATCAACAACACCAGCAGCCCAGGTTTTAATACCACAATCATATTTATTTTCCTGAGCGCAAACCAAAACAGCCCCCATACCACCTTTTACACGCGCATTTTCGGAGCGGCTACACGCAATTCCATTCTTGCCCACACTGGATTTTCCTCTACTCGTGGCGGCACCACGATCACCGACACTGGCGGAACCAAATTCACCGGCACTGGCGGAACCACAATAACCGGCAGTGGCTGCACCAAATTCACCAGCAGTGGCTGC
>ULML01057957.1_pt1 | contig 19405 bp, 11 predicted proteins | sample 1951651 | NCBI WGS metagenome assembly ULML01 (sample SAMEA4835549, study PRJEB28245) | human gut metagenome | biome: gut microbiome; material: fecal sample | place: Denmark | collected 2008
CCTAGTACCTCTGGTGCTTTAGGTGAAGGTGCAACATTTAAGGTTTCTGGTGGTGGTGCGACTACTAGCAAGATGGTTACTGGTACGGCTTCCAAGGTTACGGTTACTAATAAGAATATTCCAAATGTAACCGCCAATACATCTGTAAAAGCATCTCATCTTAAGACCAGTGGTAGCAAGACTGCTGGTACAGCCGCCTCTTGGTCTGCTAGTGTAACAAATGGTGTTTTAAGCTTTACCTGGGCTGCGAATACGCCTACCGCTGTTACTCTGCCTACATTTGATGAGGTTACTGCTACAAACACTACTCTAGGTACAGCAATTAGCGCTTCTTCTGTTAGTGCTTCTGATGTTACTGTTGCTACTGGTACTCTATCCGCTCAGGGTACTGGTTCTGCTGTTGCAACTGGAATGAATGCTATTACTGTTGCAGTTGATGACGCTGCCACAGTTCCTGCAATTACTGGGCTTGGTACTCCTACGACTGCAAATGTCTTAACTGGTGTTAAGGTTACTGCACAGCCCACAATTAAGATTGCTTCTGGTACTACTGGCGATATTACCGTTGCAACAGGTGTTTCTGCTATTGGAGTTGCTCCTGCTGCAGACGATAATGTCACTGCTCTTACTGGTGTTACTGTTGCCGCTCCTGCAATTACTCTTACCAACAACAACACTAATGTTACAGGTGCTGTTCCTGTTGTTTCTGACGTTACGATTGGTTCTACCTCTGCAGACCTACAGAATGGCTCTGCTGCTGCTCAGAAGTGGACTCAGAAGACTGGTTCTACTGGTCAGCCTCAGTAATCAAAGGAAAATGTGGGGTATGGAAACTTACCCCACATTTTTTAATTTCTTAGAAAAAAGGAGGAAAAAAAGTGTCAATTTCTAAAGTGAATGTTTCTAATACCGAACATCAAATTGTAGGATCTCCTAGATATGCAACTTGTTCTACTGCTGCAGCAACTGCAGCAAAGGTTGCTTCTATTGCGGATGGAAGTTCCACTTTTATGTTAGAAAATGGTGTTAGAATCTGTGTTAAATTTACATATGCAAATACTGTTTCAGCTCCAACGTTAAATGTTGCAAGTACTGGAGCAAAAGCTATTTATTGGCATGGTGCCGCTTTAGCTTCATCTCAATATTGGCAGGCTGGTGCCGTCGTTGATTTTGTTTATAATGGAACTCAATGGGAGCTAGTTGGAGTTGCAAAAGATAATAATACTGTCTATACGCATCCAACAACTTCTGGGAATAAACACATTCCTTCTGGTGGTTCATCTGGCCAAATTTTAAGATGGTCTGCTGATGGTACGGCAACTTGGGGTGCTGATAATAATACAACCTATAGTGCTGTAGGTACAACTGGAAATCCTGGGTTGATGTCTGTAGCAGATAAGGTCAAACTCAATGGTATAGCCGATGGGGCTAATAACTATTCATTACCTACTGCTAGTTCAACTCTTGGTGGTGTAAAAACTACTTCAACAGTTACTTCCACAACTGGGCTAACTGCATGCCCAATAATTAGCGGCGTTCCTTATTATAAGGACACAAATACTACTTATTCTCTTAGTTCTTTCGGTGTTACTGCAAGCGCCACTGAATTAAATTATACAAAAGGTGTAACTAGTGCTATTCAGACACAGTTGAATAATAAGGCTGCATCAACACATACCCATGCTTATTTGCCAACTGCTGGTGGCACAATGACTGGTGCTGTTACTACTAAAGGTATTAAATTAACTGAAAATACAGATTATGGAGATATGTTGCCATCAAATCCAACAAAAGGACAGTTATTTTTCCAAACTGGCACTAATACAGTTCTTGATATGGTTTATCCTGTTGGAAGTATTTATATGTCTGTGACGGCTGTAGATCCTTCAACTTTGTTTGGCGGCACATGGGAACAAATTAAAGATAGATTCCTGCTGGCTGCTGGTATTACTTATACTGGTGGTGCAACTGGCGGCGAAGCGACCCACAAGCTGACTGTGAGCGAGATGCCAGACCACGGACATGCTGTGGCTGTGGTGGGAGGCACTGACAGTTATGGCATGACCAGAACCGCTATCAGCGGTTTTGCCAGTAAAACTGCTGGTTGGACGGACTCATCCACGGTGATACATACCGGTGGCGGAGCTGCTCACAACAATATGCCCCCGTATCTTGTTGTATATATTTGGAAAAGAACTGCATGATTGAGGTGATCATATGGCAACTACTAGTTTAACATTTAATACCGAATGGGGCCTTGGTGATGCGTGGACCAATAAAACAACATATAATGTTTCAAACAGTGATAACAATAGCTTTTACGTAGGTAGGGATAGCGGGAAAAATTATCGTAGTAGATTAACTTTTACGATTCCATCTAATACTAATGCAACATCTTTAGTAATTGGATTTTTACCAGTCGGTACTGCTACGTTGTCTTATATGAAATGTCATTTAACAACGAGCAACGTTACATCTGATGCAGATGTCTGGGCATCTTCTGCAAGTATTTTGGCCTCTTCATATTTTTATAGTGATAAGGCCTGTACGAAACAAGTTACAGGGACAACGAGTTCTTGGATTTACGCTAAGTTTAATTATACGTTTGTTGCGGGAAAAACTTATTACATTGGCATTTTTCCTTACTCAAGTTCCAGTGCCGCAGTAGGTGATACGACGTATACGGGCATATGGCTAGCTTCAAGAAATATGGCAAATTATATTTTGGGCGAGTTAACCTATACGACTACATCTTATACTGTAACTTATAATGCCAATGGCGGCATCGGTACAATGGCGAATAGTACTGCAATCTATAACTCTGCTTTTATAACTAGGAAAAATGTTTTCACAAAAGACGGATATGCTTTTAATGGATGGAATGAAAAGGCGGATGGAACTGGTAATGCATGGAGCCTGACCAGTGCTGGTGTCTATGAAAGCGGAAAGTCCTGGACATGGACTTATACGAAGAATATCACTTTGTACGCCCAGTGGAAACATGGCGCTTATACAAATAGAGTCAGTAGCCGGGCATTGGGTTTCAAAAATAAGGAAGGTAATAACAGTAATAAGAGTTCTTATGAGTTGGGATATACCAATTTTGCAAACAGCTTTAAATCAGGAGATACCGTAACGCCTGTCAAGAGTGACGGCATGGAGACTCCGAGTGGATTTATGCTAAAACAGTGGGAATCCGGTATATCTGGAACCTGGGCGGCATATTCATTTGGAGATTCCTTTACACAGCCTGCGAGCAATGTGAGTGTGGAGTATGATTATTTTCCAATCAATTATACCATCACATACGACCTGAATGGAGGTACGAATAATACAAACAATCCGTCAACGTATAATGTGTTGTATGGCGTTATGTTTAGCGCTCCGACCAAAGCTGGGTATAAATTTGCTGGATGGACGATAAATGGAGGTGCGGTTACTGGTATTAATCCGGGTGCAAATGCTACGTTCACGGACGTTGATGATTTGTATGCTAAATTATCTGAGAGAACGATTGGAAATGTTACGGTAACTGCAAATTGGACACAATGTGACGCAACACTAAAGGTTTTTGATGGTAGTCAATGGCTGATATGTTGTACTAATTTAACATCAAAATAAAGAATATATAAAGGAGTGAATTATTATGAAAGAACTTAAAGGTATTGACGTTAGCGCATGGCAAGGACAAATTGATTGGGATGCTGTCAAGGCTGACGGAATCGATTTTGCAATTCTTCGCTGTGGCTACGGTATGGATTTAGCAGACCAAGATGATGAATGGTTTGAGAGAAATGCTGTGGAATGCGAGAGAGTTGGCATGCCTTATGGTGTGTATCTATTTAGTTACGCCAACACAGTAGAAAAGGCTGCTTCTGAGGCTGCTCATGTGCTGAGACTTATAAAGGGTCATAAGCTTGAGTATCCTATCTATTATGATTTGGAAGATGCCAAGACTACTGGTCAGTGCAGCAAAGACCTTATTCTACAGATGTCTAAAAAGTTTGTGGGCACTCTTGAAGATGCAGGTTATTGGGTTGGTATTTATGCAAATCTATACTGGAATGAAAATTATCTAACTGATGCTTGGTATGACACTAAGGCAAGATGGGTTGCTCAGTATAATTCTGAATGTCAGTATGGAAAAGAGTACGGTATTTGGCAGTATTCTAGCTCTGGCACTGTGAAGGGTATTGCTGGTGGTGTAGATATGAATATTTCTTATCTTGACTATCCCGCACTCATCAAGGAGGCTGGCAAGAATGGATTTACTGCTGAAACCCCTGCTCCTGCGCCCGCTCCAGAACCCACTCCTACTCCAGAACCTGTGAAGCAGGAAACTGTTTATGTGGTTAAATCTGGCGACACTCTTTCTGGTATTGCCGCACAGTATGGCGTGACCTATCAGGAACTAGCTTCTTATAATGGTATTTCTAATCCTAATGTTATTTATGTTGGGCAAGAAATTCACATTCCTGGTACTGGCACGGTTGTAACTCCAGGCAAGTCTTTGGACGAGCTTGCACTAGAAGTATATCGTGGTGAATGGGGCAATGGTTCTGACCGTAAGAACCGTCTTGAAGCCGCTGGATATGATTATACCGCTGTACAGGCTAGAGTGGATGCTCTATATGGTTAAGGAGGAATTTATATGGAAATGATGCAAGTTATTATTATGCTATCTATTGTGATGTGGTATATCATTGATAGATTCAAGCCAATGTGGGAAGGCGTTAAGTATGGCAAGTATATTACTATTGCCGTTTCTGCGCTATTCGCATTTGCGCTATCTTTTAATTATCATCTAGACCTACTTGTGGCTCTAGGTGCTATTGAACAGACTGGTGTGCTTGGCACTATTATTACTGCCCTTACTCTAATGGGTGGCAGTTCCGCTGTGTCTGAGCTTATTGGACTAGTCAAGAAACAGTAAAAAATATGGAGGAGTCGAAAGGCTCCTCCTTTTTTATGGAAAGAGGTTAAAAGGATGAAAATTATCGCATTGGATCAAAGTACGACTAGAACTGGATTTTCCGTGTTCGTCGATGGTAAATATGACCATAGTGGCTTAATAGATAAGCACAAAAATAAAGATTTACATAGTAGATTTAAAGAAATGTATGAAGATATATATAAAACTATTGAAAAAGAGCGCCCAGAGATTGTGGTAATTGAAGACACACAAATGCAGGGCGGCAATGGATTGACTTATAAAATTCTGTGCCAACTACAGGGTGCAATTATTGGTATGTGTTATGCAATGAATATTGAATTTAGAGTTGTTACCCCTACGGCATGGAGAGCAGCGTTGCATTTCAGGCAAGGCCCAAAGGTTAAGCAGGAAGAACTTAAAAAACAAAGTATTGAATATGCAAAAAAAGAATTTGGCATAGACAGATATGAAGATGAGATGGAATCGTGCTGCATCAATGCTGCATTCCATTGTATAAAAAATAATGATATTGACATTGAAATCTAACGGCTCATGCCGTATTAAATAAATATTTTAGGAGGAGTTTTTATGAAAATCAAAGAATTTGAACAGATTATGAATGAGAATAAGGGAAAGTTATATAGCAGAACTGATGCAAATGCAGTTACAAATTTTGTTAAGAAGATGTTAGAGGTTAAAGAATATTTGCCTCTGCAAGAAAAGAAAGATTTAATATCTAAAATTATTGATGCATCTATTATTTATGAAAATAGTATGTATAAATTTGATGAAATTGATAAATATGTATATTTGGTTATGTTTAGCATTGCCGCATATACGAATATCGAGCTATCTGATGATGTTGAAGCTGATTATGATGGGCTTTGTAAGAGCGGATTGCTGAATATGATTGTAGATAGTTTTAAGGATGAATACAAGGCTGTCATGATGTTGCTTGATATGCAGTGTAATTATATTTTAGCTGACAATGCGCTTGGTTATAAATTTGGTGCATTAGTTGAAAGCTTGTCTAAAAATCTTAATAGCCTAGCAGATACTTTAAAAACGAAAGTGGAATCAATGAATTTGGATTTGTCTGATATTAATTTAGATGATATCCAATCTTTATTAGAAAAATTTAAGTAAGGTGAGAGAATATGGCTAATGGAGTTAAAAATTTAGAACAAGTATTTAATGATGTAATTAATAATGCTGTGAGTGTATCCAATGATGTTGTCAGAAATGTTGGACAAAAAGTGCAAACAGATATGTACAATAAGGCAAATAAAACACTAGAAGAATATTATGCAGATTATTCTCCAAAAAGATATAAAAGAACGTATTCATTAAAACGCTCCATTAAACCATATACAAAAACGATATCAAGTGGAGAATTTCTTGAATTAGAAGTTGGAATTGAATATGATTCTCGTAGACTGGATGGAATGTATGAAAGTAATTCATATTATCACCAAGAGGGAGAAGTATGGTATACAAGAAGTGAACCGACATTTTATACACGTGATACAGCTAACGGAATGCCTAGATCATCTTGGATATTGAATAACTTTTTACAGGGATTACACCCTATTACCGATATTGGGCAAGATATCTCAGAAGATGGTAAGCCAAAAAGAACATATACATATAATCCATATCAAGGCAGCGTAAAGCCATTACAATTAATGGAGGAATTTGTAAATAAAGAGATAGAACCTAAAGTTCAGTCATACGTGCAGGAAGAATTATGGAATATGGTAGCAAAATATTTTTAATTAATATGGTGGTGATATAATTATGGCTGATAAAGTAAAGAAGGTAGCGATTCAACTTAGTCTGGACGTTGATAAGCAAGGAGCTGTTGCTCAAGTTAAAGGCGTTACCGAGCAAATGAAAAAAATTCTTGCAAGTTTTGAAAAATCTGGTGGCTCGTTTGAGGTTTTTCAAAATTTAGTATCATATCTGGGTGATATTGAGCAAAAGATTTTAGAGCTTAAAAATATAAATCCAATTAAATTTGATGAATTGTTTGGCGAACAAGGTGGAGCGGCTTTAAATTCTACTCTTCAAAGTCAAATTGCGGAAACACTTAAAACCGCCGAACAATTACCCGGCATCATTGCAAATATTCAGAAAAAAATTGATGGGCTTAAAGGACAAAAGACCATTAAAATAAGTGAAATTAGAGAAGTCGGAGAAGACATTAAATCTTTATATTCATTAATGGGTCAAAAGCCGAAAATAGATCTTAATTTTGCTGGACAAAAAGGTTCTATTGATAAACTTGATGTTTTGAGCGATGCCCTCAAAGATTTTAAGGTTGATTGGCTGGATTTTGTTAATACAGTTAAAAATAATCCAAATCCATTGTCTGGAGGTAATGGCAGCGAAGGATCTGGAAGCGGTAACTCTATGACTGCTGCAATTAAGAAGCAAATTAAGGAATTAGAAAAGCAGAAAGAGTTATTAGAAGAGCGCAAACGTATTTTAAAAGAGTTTAATGAAGACAATTCTACTGCTCTTGATGTATCTTATAAAATTAAAAAAGGAGAAGAATTTAAATACACAAGTAATGATAAAAAACATGCGGATGAGTACGAAGACGAAAGGCTTGCGAAAGAAGATCTTAATAATTTCAATAAGTTTAAAGCATTATATAACAATTATGTAAAAGCAAAGCAGGAGTTAAGTAAAGTTGATTCATCTAGCGAAGAATATCCTTTAATTTATTCAAAAGCTTTAGGATATGCTATACAACTTAGAGATACACTTGAGTCAATTGCAGAATTGATGAAATCTGGATCTTTTGATTTATCCGCTAATATAGAGGGATGGGTTAACGATCAAGATAGGTCAGAAGACCCAGATAACGCTAAAATTATAGTTGATAATAATGGTTTTTTATCTGGAACTTTAATTAACGAGATCAACGATATTATTGACGGTGACTTGTCGAAAACTATAAGCAAGGTAGTTGACGATGCTTTATCAAGCATGAATAATAAAATTGTAGAATTAGAAAATAGCTTAAAAGTAGAAGGGACAAAAGGCACACAAAAAAGCGGCCAAGGGCAAGGTACAGGAAGTTCAAATGCTGGAAGTGTAGGAAATGGAGAGCCTGTAGATTTTACAGATGTCACAACTGCAATCCAAACCGCAACAGATACAATCAAGTCAGAATCTAGTAATATTCAATCAAAGATAGATACAATTAATCCTTCTGAATCTCTTAATAGTATTCGAACAGCTTTAAATAATATACAAACTAGTGTTGATAATTTTATTAATAAAGACAATGTCGATCCTAAGCAGCAGCAAATAGACGCAATGAAGCCAAACTTATTAGAGTTTGCAAAAATACAAAAAGATACTAATAGCCAAATTATTGACAATAAACATCAGCGTCAAGAAATTAGTGGGTCTATTTTTTCTAATGGCAAAATTAAATTAAATAAAGGCGAAGGCGGAAGTGTGCCTTGGTCAAAATTTTACGAGTTGTTTTTATCTGAAGCAGCATCTACAATAGGTGATGTCCACACTCATCCGTTCCAACAAATTCAATCAACGATTGAAAAGATTATGAACAATTCTTTCAGTTTTGCAACGGGAGATATTGGTGCATATAGACACAATAAAGAATTAAATGTTCCTATATCTGGAATGTTAACTGGTGATATTTATCGTATGTTAGATATTTCTAATGTTAGCATGGAGCAGATGAAAAAATTAGCCTCAGCATTAAAGAAAAATTCTGAGATGTATGCCAAAGAATATCCGAATTATGTTTCATATAATAAAAATAAAGGCACGACATACTTAGGAAATGATTTTAATAAAAGTTTATCAGATAGCCATATTCAATCAGAATTATTTGAGCAGATACTTCTTAAGTCATTAGACTCTGCAGGAATTTCTAGAGATATATTCCAAAAATATGATATCAAGAATGATTCAGATCTTACGAAGCTGGCGACTACTCTTGTAGAATTAGGGAATGCTGCTAATCAAGTGACGACCCCATTCGATAGAATGTTAAAGATTTTTGATACATATGATGAGGATATTGGGAAAAGCGGCAGAATTATACAAGATTTTGTGTCTGGGAAAATTGATACTGCAAAACTCGCAAAGGATATATCGAATGGAGATTCAGAACAGGCGTGGGGCAAATTTTTGAACTCTGATTTTTCAAAATATCAAGTTGGAGATGCTAATTCAATACAGGCATTTAGATCGTTATTGGCAAAGAGTGACCTAAAATCTATGTCATATTTAGATGACAGTGCAATAGACAAAATGATATCTATCATGTCTAGTCAACAGGATCAAGCGCATAAAATACTTGGGATTTTTGATACAATAGATCAAACTGGTGGTTATCTGACCCAGTTATATGATTCTGCGATCTCATATAAAAAAGGCGAAAGATCTATATATGATATTTTTAATAGTTTTTCTGGTAAGTATGGACTTGGCTTTGATCAAATAAATTCAAATGCAAAAGATTCTATTACTACGATTGATTATCAAAATTCGTTAAGCCCGCTAGAACAGGCTATTAATGAAATTTCGAGTTTGCTGAGTTCTATTAGTTCCGCCGTCAATGCAATACAACAAAACACCAATCAAACAACAGTACAATCGCTTGATAAACTTAAAGAATCTATATTAACTTTTAATACTAATAGTGGGGATAAGAGTTATTTTAATAGTTTTGTTGCGAAACTTGGAAACAAATCCCAGTATGATCCAAATAATATTACAGAATATTATACAAAACAAGTTGTTCAAAATGCAGATGAAGCAATTCGTACAGTAATAAGTAATTTTAATAGAGTTGATATGCTTGGAATAGAAAATATCGACAATGGTTCACTGACGGATATGGTTCGTAATTTCCAAAACGCTATTTCTGTTATGTACGATGCAATGAATCAAGTGAATAGTTATCAAGAGGCATATTGTAAAACAATATCTGGAGATGCGGCGGTAAATGCATATACCGGAGAAGTTGTAGATTATAGTGATGTTATTAGCTATCTTGGACAAATGTTCAAAGATTTTACTTCTACTAATGTAAATAATTCCGCTGCTAATAATATACTTCCAATCATAGATGAATTAAAATCAAGATTGGATACAACTAGAACAACTGAAGAAAATCATGTTATTGATAACACAGCGCAAGATCAACTAGTTGGTGAGATATTACCACTTTTGCAGAATATCAATGAGGCGTTAAATAATTTAACTAATATTTTCTCATCTGGTGAATTAAGAGTACAGCAAGTTGATCAAAATAACAATAGTGTTGATAAGCCAGTCGTTAATAATGATCAACAGAATACATTTGATAATACAGGTGTAAATCTTACTAACGATGGAGATATTTCTACTCTACAAAATGAGCAGCAAATACTACTGTCACTAGAGCAAATAATTTTAAGAATAAAAGATGCTGTTGATTCAAAAACACAAGCATTTGAAAATGAAAAATCACAAGTTGAGGCGAACATTAATTCTGAAATTGAAACCCTTAAAGGCTTTGAAGATGTTGTAATTAGGGTAAAAGATACTATCATGTCAATTAGTACAGAACTAGGCACTGTACAATCCGTTAATTTAATCCAAAACATTGAACAAGAAATTACTAATTGCGATAGCTTAAAGGCAAAAATAGGTGAAATTCGTGATGCAATTGACGAAAAAACACAAGCATTTGTTATTGAAAAAGAAACTGTTGCGTCTGTTGTCGCAGAAGAAATTGATTCTTTAACTAAGCTAAAAGAGTATATTGAATCAATATCACAGTCTATATCCGAATTAATTAATGGTAAGCTTGTTAATATGTCTGACAAGATTACCAGCGAAATTGATAAAACAAAAGATACTGATAAAAAGAAAACAAAGAAGACGAAAGATGTTAGTGATATACAATCAGAAGATACTTCTTCTAAAGTGAATTTGCCTGAAAGTGATAAATTACTTTCCGATATCTCAGATAGCGTTCATAGTATAGTTGATATTATGAAAGGCGACGGACTGTTTACCGGTATAAAGGAACCATTAAATAACATTTCCCAGAAACTTGATAAACTTGTAAATGGTTCTTCTAATAATAAGAATACCGGGAAGCTTTCGTCTGGTTCTGCGAATACTAGATTAGCAGATTCTAAACAATATGACCAAATTAAGGAAATTGCACTTGGTGCTGTTTCCGACAGAGGTACTGAAAGCAAGATTACAGGTATGAAGGCCCTTGCTGATGGATTAGTTCAGGTTAATGGTTATATTAAAACAGCAGAAGGAAATTATGAAAACTTTGTTGTAAAAGTTAATGAAGCAAATGAGACTATCGGTCTTGCGTTTAGTGATAATAAAAAATTAACACAACAGATGCAAGCAGAAGCCGCAGCACAAGAAGCGTTTAGTAATAATTTTAATCTTGTTGCAGATGAGTTTATCAAATACACAGATTCTATTGACCAATCAGATAAGATTACGGCTAAATTTTCTAACCAAATTCAACAAATGGAAAGTCGTCTTGCAACTGTATCTAATGGTGAGGAGCTTGATGCATGGAAGGCCGATTGGGATGCCCTTACCGCTTCAATTGCAGCGGCAAAACAAGAACAAGAAAAACTAATACTGGAAGGACAAAAACGTAAGGATACTGGTACATTAAATTCAGTTGGAAAATCTGCAACGGAAATTTATAAATCTCTTAAAATTGATCCAACAAAAATGACCCCAGAACTTGAGGAAATTAGAAAAAAGTATCTTGCAATTGTCAGTGTTATAGAGGAATATAAAAAGAAACGAGAAGCTTTAACACAAGAAGAAATTAATGGCCTAAAACAAGCAGAAGCAGAATTGCAAAAAGAAGCTCAGGCTTATGCACAAAAAATGCAAGCAGAACAAAAACAAAAAGAAGATGCTCAGAAAGCATATGGCGCAGGTCAGGTTAAAAATCTTGAAAAAAAATATATTCAATTATCAGGTGTTGCAAGTGGTGCTGAATTTACAGATTCTGCAACTATACAATCTGCGCTATCCGCATTAGAAACATCCTATCAAAGATTGGTTGACAAACAAAAAGAGTTTGTTGGCATAGATCCAACCGCCGAACAAAAACAAGAATTTGCACAATTGACAGACCAATATAACCGAGCATATGTAGCACTAGATAATATAATTAAATCTTCCAGAAAACTTCAAGAACAAGGCGTTGGAGATCCATATGAAATTGTATCTGGAACTAATATGGCCGATGAAGGGGTCAGAAGGCAAGAACTGCAGAATGCGGTCAATTTATTTTCTAATGGTACAGCAGAAGTTGGAAAATTTAATACCGAAGTTACTACGCTGTCATATACGGTAAAAAATGCGGACGGAACATTTACTGAATTTACTGCTGTTTTGGATTCAACTGGTACAAAAATTGTTAATGTAGCAGGAAAGGCAAAAGAATCTACTAGTTTATTTAAGAGTGCATTTGATTCTATCAAGAAAAAGTCCAAAGAAATTTTAACATATATGGTGTCTATGGGCGGTCTGTCTAGAGTTATGGGGCAAGTCAAGCAGGGTATACAGTATGTTAAAGAAATTGATACTGCTCTTACAGAACTTAAAAAAGTTACTGATGAAACTGATGCAACATATAAAAGATTCTTACAAACGGCATCTCAGGCAAGTTCTGAAATAGGATCAACAATTGTTGACTTTACAAATGCAACTGCTGATTTTGCAAGACTTGGATATAGTATAACAGAAGCGACTGATCTTGCAAAGGCTGCAAGTATATATAAGAACGTTGGAGATGGTATTAATAGTGTCTCCGATGCATCTGAGAGTATTATCTCGACGATGAAGGCTTTTGGAATCGAAGCAAATGATGCAATTGGAATCGTTGATAGATTTAACGAAGTGGGTAAAATATTGCCCCTAGATAACTATATAGGTTAAAGGCCAGAGATGGTTAAGACCTAGGAAAGACTTAATATTCATATAACAATACAAAATTAATGAAAGGAGGTATATTATGAATTTTAAAGATTTAACAGGTGAAAAGTTTGGGAAATTGACTGTTCTAAAAAGGGCCCTAAATAAAGTATTGACTAGTAAGCCAAGAACAATGTGGACATGTCTGTGCGATTGTGGAAATACCGTAGATGTTTTATCGGATTATTTAAAGTCTAGTAAATGCCCATCATGTGGATGCGAAGCTAGAAAAAATAAAATAGAAAAAAATAGAATTAATAACACAGGAGAAAAATATGGTCGTTTAACAATTGTAGATATAATATGGGAAGAAAATGGTTCGAAAGCTGTATGTAAGTGTGATTGTGGGAATGATTATATTGGGTTAAAGGCAGATATTGTTTTTGGTCATACGCAGTCTTGTGGATGTTTACAGTCTAGTAGAACATCTGAATCAAACACGAAAGATTGGACAGGAGTTATTTCTGATTATGGTATTGAATTTATAAAACAAGATCATATGAACGATAAGGGACAATGGATGTGGAATTGTAAATGTGGGGTATGTGGTAATAATTTTATAGCTCTTCCAGCAAAGATTAATAATGGTCATATTACTTCATGCGGTTGTCGGATACAGTCGTCTGGGGAAGAGTATATTGCTAATATATTAAAAGAATTTAATATAAATTTTGATCCACAATATGTATTTAATGATTGTAAATATACATATGTTTTAAGATTCGATTTTGCGATTTTATATAATAATAAAGTAATTGGAATTATTGAGTACGATGGGAAACAACATTTTGAACCAATTGATTTTTTCGGAGGCATCGAGGGCTTTGAAAAAACTAAAATTAGAGATAATATAAAAAATAATTATTGTAAATCCAACAATATTCCAATATTACGAATCCCATATACTATGTCAATTAATGAGATTAAAAATGTTATATATGAATATTATTTATCCTTAACGACTGCGGGATGCGCATAGTAATATGCGTATTGAAGTTATCCATCCTACTTATTATGGAGGATGTAATATACAGTCTGAACTCACACTATAATCTAATAATGAAACGTGAGAGGTAGGCCGAAAGACCTACCCGCCACAAAATGTGGTCATAAAAGTAACAGATTGAACAATTTTGCGATCTCTAGTACGGGAATCGGTGAAGCATTACAGCGTTCCGCCAGTGCATTGTATGAGTCTGGCAATACGATTGATGAGTCCATTGCATTGATTACTGCAGCCAATAGTGTTGTGCAAAATCCCGAAACTGTCGGTACAGCAATGAAAACTTTGTCGCTACGTCTACGTGGTGCCAAGGCAGATCTTGAAGATGCCGGAGAAGAAGTAGACGGAATGTGCGATAGTGTTTCCGAACTACAGGCGAAGCTATTAGCTTTAACTGGTGGCAAGGTTGACATAATGCTTGACAAGGACACATTTAAAAATACTACCGAAATTTTAAGAGAAATGTCAAAAGCATGGGATGATATGACAGATGTCAACCGTGCTGCAGCTCTAGAACTAATGGGTGGAAAAAGGCAGGCAAAACAAACGAATTGCCTGAATGCACAGAAATGTGCATAAGTGAATATATTTAATTGCAGGTAATCCCTTAGAGCTTTTCACCACAATAATCAGGAAACTAGATTATGAAGGTTTTACAACGAAAAGATTGGGTGTTCATGCAGCCAAGCTCCTAAGTGTTTTACATATGGAGAAGGTTCATCGACTAGAGCTATGTCAGCTCGTACATTGCAAGCTTATGGCAATGGAAAAGGTATGCCCTTAACGGATAATGCCGAAGGTGAAGAAATAGTCAATTCTTACATGAAAATGTAAGTTGTTAATGTAATTGGTGTAAACAAATGAGAAATAAATATACAGATGAAGATATTGAATTTTTAAGAAAATATTATCCTATTGGTGATTGGGATAGTATTTTTGCTAGATTTCCGAATTTAACTAAAGACCAAATATATAATATATGTTATAAAAGAGGAATTTCAGCAAATTATTGCAATAGAGACAAGCTTGTTAAATCAGAATATTATAAAAATATGATTAAAAATCGAAGTAAATGGACTGATGAAGAAATAGAGATTTTAAAGAACAATTATTCAATAATGTCGGTTCCTGATATTATGAAATTACTTCCCAAAAGAACATATGATGCTATTACTTTAAAAGCAAAGAAATTGTCATTAATTTCTTATACTAGACAGCAACAATTATATTCTGATAATGACATAGTTTTTATTAAATTAAATTGGCAATATATGTCTGATGAAGAAATTGCAATAGCGTTGAAGAGAACGAGACGTGCTATTAAGGCTATGCGTTGCGAAATTGGTTTATTTAGACAAGATAAGGAAAAGAATCATTATGAAAATTTAAATAAATTTTTAAGAGGTCAAATATATCAGTGGAAGAAACAATCAATTGAGAATTGTAATTTTCAATGTGTTTTAACTGGTAGTAAAAATTTTGATATACATCACATTGTAAGTTTCAATATTATTTTTAAAAATTTTATAACAGAACATAGCATAAAATTAAAAGATAATTTTGAGGATTATACAAGCGATGAACTAAAAGACCTTGCCGATTTATTTATACAATATCATGATAAATATCCTCTTGGAATTTGCGTCGAGAAAAATTTACATATGAAATTTCATCAAATGTATGGTGATATTAATAACGAAGAACAATGGAATATATTTGTAGAAAAATTTAACAAAGGAGAAATATTACATTAACACATAAGAACTTGCGACTCTTATGAAATATTAAAGAAATGTTTTATCCGCCATTATTAAGAATTTCGATACAGTAGAAGATGTTATTCAAACATCTTTAGATTCTGAAGGCAGCGCATACAAAGAAAACGAAAAATATCTAGACTCTATTCAAGGTCGTATTGACATATTTAACAACTCTGTGCAAACTATGTGGTCGAATTTTATCGATACAGATGTTGTGAAATTCATTGTCAATCTTGGAACTGCATTCGTTAAATTTGCTGATACTGTTGGTATAATACCAACTTTAGCCGGTGCATTTACTGCATATAAGCTTGCAGTAAAAGGGTTGAAAGATGTTTTTGATGATACTAATGTTAGTGCAAAAGATTTCAGAAAAACAGTAGTTGAATACATCAATGATAGCAAAAATGCAGCAGCGACAAAAACAGAAGAAGCTGCCGCAACAGAAATAGCAACCCAAGCAGACGCAGAAGAATCCGCTGGAAATATTGCTAATGCAACTACTAATCAGGTACAAGCAGAAGCATCCAATGAAGTAGCCAAAGCTAAGGATAATGAAGCAATTTCAGTGGCAAATGCTGCTAACGCTGACAAATTAGAATCAGATACAAGTAGAGATAATGCTGCTGCTAATAGAGAACAAGCAATAAGTGGAGCTGGGGCCGATAACGGAGGGGTCAGTACAGGTATTGGACTTTTTGCCAAATTAGCAGGTGGAGCCGCCAAAGCAGGTTCTGCAATTAAAGTCCTTGGTGTTGCCTTTGGCAAAGCCGCACTTGTAATGGTAGCAGTAAAAGCTGTAACATGGCTTCTTAGTAAAGGGTTTGATGCTTTAGATAAAAATGTTATTCATCGTGCCGAAAATATTAAAAAAGAAGTTGAGTCACTTAAGAGTACGTATGAAGATGCTAAGAAAACTTTTGACAGTAATTTAAAAACACTTACCACCTCAAGTGATACTAGTCTATATGCTACTCTTGCAGATGAATTTAAGGTGTTGACACAAGGTGTAGACCAATATGGTAACAATATATCTTTAACATCTGATCAGTATGAACGCTATAAATCTATTTGTGAGCAGATTGTTGGTATTCAGCCATCTCTTGCTAGAGGTTATGATAGCGCAACAAAGGCCATTGGTAATCAGGCTAATGTGTTATCTCAATTAATCGAACTGCAAAAGTATAAAGCACGAAAAGATGCAGATGAACTATTATCTGATGATGCATTTGATAAAATTGTTGAAAATAATAGGAATAATAATGTCGATGCTGTTGTAAATGACAATAAGGTCACACGAGATACAACGAAACAGCTATATTCTGTTTTACACAAGAAATTTTTCAAAGATGCGAAGGCTGATGCGGAAACAAGTGGACGTGATCTTGATTTGAACCCAGTAACAAATCAAGAATTTATGGAATACATTTTGAATAAAGTTGGAATAGAACATACAACTGCTGATCTACAGAAATATTGGGTTCAAGGTACAAACGAGTATGATGTTATGAGATTTATTTCTGATTACGCCGATCAAATTGAGCAAAATACAGACAAATTTGGCGATGAGTATAAAGTCATATTAGATGATACTTTTAGTGAAATCATGCAGGCTATTGAATCATCTGCTGAAGATGTAAAAGAAGCTCAAGATGGGTTGGTTGATAGTTTCCTTCTTGTTCCACAAGGTTCAAAAGCTGGGCAGTATTATGATCAATTAAATGATGCAAGTAAAAAATTTGTTACAGATTGGATTAAAAACGGTGAACAATTTAAAACTGATTCTAACAAAACTAAAGCAGAAGCAACCGCTAATCGTGATAATATTATTAAGATGATTAAAGACTTGTCCAACGGAGACGTTAAGATTGATTTTAACGATAAACAATTTACTGGGCAGGATTTCTTAGACCAATTTTATAATTTAGATACGAATATTAATTGGAGCCAATATAAGGAACAGAAACAAAAAATGCTTGATGCCTTTTGGGATGCTATTGGTGGAGAAAAAAATGAGTATGGAGTTACAAAAGAATCCTTACAAGTCTCTTTTGGTATTGAATTTGTAAACGATGAATTAGAAACAAATACTAAGGCAAAAGAAACTAAATCGCAAGTCGCAGAAATGGTTGGCAAAAATGAGACAGAACTACAAGATTGGCTTAATACATTACCTGCGACCAAAGTACAAAAATTTTATGAAATTGATTGGAATAAAGTTGACAATAGTGGTATTAAATCATTCGATGATGTAGAGGCAGAAATTGATAAGCAAATAATACTACCAGGTACTTTATCGATTAAACCTTATTTTGATCTTAAAGATGCAATAGATAAATTTAATGAAGTTTTAAGTCAAACCGATGAAATCGTGGCTGATAATACAACTGTAACACAGGATTATAAAGACTCCATAACTAGTCTTGGATTTAGCCAAGAAGAGTTAAATGATGTTTTTGATGAATCAAATCCATTACTTGTAAAGAATGCAGCCCTACTTAGAAAATTAGTAGCTCAAAAGAAAGAAGAAAAGAAGGCCACGGTTCAAGCGGCTAAAGCTCAAACACAGTTACGATATCGTAATACTGTTAAGCAATTGCAACAAGTTGTTGCGGTGATGGGGAAAGAATATAAAGCAATTGGGCATGTTACAAATGCTACAAAAAAATCAGTTGATGTATTGCGTTCTCAATTAACAGCTTTAAGGCAAACTCAACGAGAATATGCACTTCTCGAAATTCAATTATCAGGAGCAACTAATGCATATGAAAACTTTGAAAAAGCAAAAAATCTTGATTCTAAGTTAACATATGGCGATTCCATGATTGAAATGCTTAATACTCTCAATGACGGATTTAAGACTGGACAAGTTGGTACTGAAGCGTTTCAAGCAGCAGTTGAGGCAATGGTGCCGCCTTCTGTATATGAGGACTTAGATAACTTCAATGATCGAATGGTTGCAATTCACGATTATATTGATAAAAATCCATTGTTCGCTGACTGGTTCACAATAAAAGATGGAGAATTTAGTATTACACAAGAGAACATTCAATCTTTTGTTGATGATGCTAAGGAAGCAGGTGCTTTTACTGCAAGTGACGAGAATGGTAACTTTGACTTAGGTGAAGGCGTTGAAACAATAGATGATTTCGTAGATAAAATTAATCAATTGGCAAAAGCTCGTGGCGAAGTTGGAGTTACTAAAGAAGCCGTTGTAGCGATGCTTACCGAATTTGCAAAATATGATGCAACATGGAGCGACGTTCTTTCTGATTTAACTACAAATAAATTCGATAAAGAGGTTAATAAAGCAACAGTTGAACTAGAGAAAGCGGTTAAAGCGCAAGATGAATATATTAGAAGTGGGAAGAGTTTGGACGGCGAAGAGTGGAAGACCATACAGAAAAATGTTGAAAACGCTGAGGCAGCACTAAATAAAGCAAACGCTGCTGCACAAAATAATGCTAGTCAATATAATGCATTAGAGACGATATATAATTCTGCGACTGGAAAATTGAAATTAACACAGGAACAAGCAGATGCGCTTGTTAAGTCTCTTAATTTAGTCGATAAAAATGGAGAGTTAATTAAGATTAATGTTGAAGATGGGCAAGTAAAATTAACGACAGACCAGGCAGAATTGTTAAATACAAAACTAAAAGGGCTCAAAGAACCAACAATCGTTTCTGTCCAGTTTGATTTTGACAC
>ULML01005265.1_pt1 | contig 18701 bp, 17 predicted proteins | sample 1951651 | NCBI WGS metagenome assembly ULML01 (sample SAMEA4835549, study PRJEB28245) | human gut metagenome | biome: gut microbiome; material: fecal sample | place: Denmark | collected 2008
AAACATTATATCATCTCGGTTCCTGTTATTGCACAATAGAGCGGCAACAAGAAGAGCAAGAAAACTCGCCGATACACAGTCCATATCGACGTTATATTCTTTCAGTTAATTGACCCGGAGCTTCGCCCGGAGGTCTGCCGCACACCGAATCGCTGATATTTAATGAAAGGATGTATCTGCAATGCAGGTTAATACAGGTTCCGAAATCGCTGCATTTTTCAGCTCCTGTCCTCAACCGATAAAGTGATAGGAATTTTCACTTTTTTATGCTATAATATTTTCATTATAAACAGAACGACAAGCCAAGGTTACAAGGTTAATATAGTTAATATAAAGGAGAATGCTGATGGGTTTATTGGATAAGTTGAAAAAAGGGCGAACGAGGAGAGGACAAAAAGAAAAACAACATCAGAAGCAGCCGTTCCAACAGAATTTGTCACAAAAGACAGATCCGGCAATATGCCCCGGCGGCGCGTTCATGGTGCAGCTTTTGATGAAAGAGAAAAGCGAGATGCCCTCAAAGGAGATGTTTGCGGAGATATTGTCGAAGCATCTTGGAAAAACGGAGCAGCTTGGAGATTGCGAATCGCATGCAGGTTTTATTGTTCATGACTATATTTCCGAAACGAATGACGACACTCTTCCGGTAATGCTGCTGATTTCCGAATGCGCTGAGTTTGAGCCAAACTCAATTGATGACTTCAGGCGCGGTCAAATGTGGGATTGTTTGAGCGACCGCGACCGCATTCTTTCCGAATGCAAATATCAGATTTCGGCTTCTGATAAGCTGGGCGGCGGTCTGCCCTCAAAGGAACGCGCAAATATGCTTATGGACTATCTGGAGGCACTGGTGGAATTATATCCTCAGTGCGAGGCAGTTTACAACCTTAACTCCGGAAAGTTGATTATGGCTGATGATATCAGAAAAAAAGAAATAACCGGTGTTGACCGTTTTATCAGTTATGCGGTGAATGCTCGTTTTTTCAATATTTACGGTACTGAAGACTGCGTAGTGGACACGCTTGGTTTGAGTCTTTTGTATATAGAGGATTTGCAATATCATTTTCATGATATCGACCCCAACCTGGTAGTAAACCATGCCTATAATCTGGCATCCTATCTGTTGAACAATGACAACCCCATGAAGGACGGAGATACCGTCGATGGTATTCGAAATGGACGGATCGTGCAGGACATCCAGTGGAAATGTCAGTATGAGGATGCGCTGATTCAGCCGGCGAGGGCAGTCCTGGATATCTGTATGGGCAAGTATGCAGCCGGATATCGCGGTTGACATATTGCATCATCATTTTTAAAGGAAGTCGCACATATTTTCGACCGCTGGGTGTACGAGTCTTTCTCGGACTGAAAGCCCATTGAAATGCTGTCGAGTTTTACAGTCAACATTTCAATGGAAACACAAATCCAATAAAGCAGAAGGCGCATAATGCAATTTGACATCATTTATACCGGCGATTGCCTCAACCTTCTGAAAGCTCTGCACGATGACAGCGTTCATTGCTGTGTGACATCCCCCTCCGTATTACGCGCTCCGCGATTACGGCATTGCTGCTCAGATCGGTAGAAAGACAACGCCGAATTAATATATCGCGCATCCGACGGAAGTGTTTACAGAAGGCAGGTGCGTTTTTCGTCCGGATGGTACGCTCCGGCTGAACATCTCGGACGCATACGCCGGTAAATACAAAAGCGGATTGCAAGAATCCGCAGGCGATTTTGTTGCCCAAAAGAACCCCAACGGCAGAATCGGTCAGGCTGTGGCTCTCAACAACAAGATCGAGGGTTATAAGGCGAAAGACATGATCGGCATTCCGCGGATACCGGTTTTTGCCCTCCGCGATACCGGCCGGTATCTGCACAATGACATCATTCGGATGAAGGATAAGATTGCCCTCTTCTCATAAAAAGAAAGATGCTGCTGCAAACATGACTTGATTTTGCAGCAGCACCTTTTGAGTTTTTGTGTTGCAGAAAGAATATGTTCGGTTAACGCTTGCTGAACTGAGGAGCGCGACGTGCGGCTTTGAGACCGTACTTCTTCCTCTCCTTCATTCTGGGGTCACGGGTCAGGAAACCTGCCTTCTTGAGGGTTGCGCGATATTCTGCGGAATCAACGTCGAGAAGAGCACGGGAAATGCCGTGACGGATTGCGCCTGCCTGTCCGGTGTAGCCGCCGCCGTAAACATTGACGATAACATCGAACTTGCCGAGAGTGTCGGTAAGCACGAGGGGAGCGCGAACGATCATCTTGAGGGTTTCATAGCCGAAATATTCTTCGAGATCCCTCTTGTTGATTTTGATAACGCCGGTGCCGGGAACGAGACGAACGCGGGCAACGGAGCTTTTGCGCCTGCCGGTTCCGAGATACTGAGTGGTTGCTGCCATGATAATAATCTCCTTCCCTAAAAATTATTTGAGCACGAGAACTTCGGGCTTCTGTGCTTCGTGCTTATGCTCGGCGCCGCGGTAAATGCGAACCTTGGTGAGCATCTGGCGGCCGAGGGGACCCTTGGGCATCATGCGGCGGATGGCTTCATAGACTGCGAATTCGGGCTTCTTGTTGAGGAGCTCACGATACTTGGTCATTTTGAGTCCGCCGGGATAACCGGTGTGATGATAATAAATTTTTTCGTCAAGCTTTCTGCCTGTCATGATGACTTTATCTGCGTTGATGATGATAACGTGATCGCCGCAGTCAACATGCGGGGTAAAGATGGGCTTGTGTTTTCCGCGGAGTATTGCGGCAACCTGAGATGCGAGACGACCGAGCACCATGCCTTCTGCATCTACAACGTACCACTTACGCTCCATGGTTTCTGCTTTTGCCATATAGCTTTTCATGCCATGTCCTCCAAAGGTATGTTGAATTTCTTAATTAAATAATTTTGCTAAGATTTCCGACAACGGACGGGGCTGGTGACCGCAATCCTCCACCATAAGCAAAGCACAAGGCATATTTTACTTCCGGCGGAGGCATTTGTCAAGTGTTGTTTTCAAAAAAATGCCCGATTTTTCAGATATATTTTTATTGTCCGCAGTGGGAATGCGGTTTTTGCAAATTGGGCATTAATCGTCATTTCCGTCCGCCTTCTCAAATTCGGCCGCAACATCGGCCAGCAGCTTGCGAATCGGAAGATTTTGAGGACATGAGCCCTCGCATTTTCCGCATTTTATGCAGTCGGAGGCCCGCCTTCCGGGTGCGGTATGAACATTTGAGTAGTAGTAATTTGCATTCCAATCGCGATGCAGCTGTTTCGCATTCATCAGCGCAAACAAGTCGGGAATCGCAATATGCTTCGGACAGCCGTCCGTGCAGTAGCGGCAGGCGGTGCACGGAATCAGCTCCATCCCCTTGTAAACACCGCGAACCTTTTCAACGGCTTCGGTTTCGGTCTTGTCAAGGGGTTTGAAATCACTCATATAGCTTATGTTATCTCTGAGCTGCTCAATGCTGCTCATGCCCGAAAGCACAACAAGCATCCCCGGGAAGCCTGCAGCGAAGCGAATTGCGTAGCTCGCGGGACTCCCTCCTTTGAGAGAAGCGAAGATCCTCTGCGCCTCGTCGGGAAGCTTAACAAGGCTTCCGCCCTTTACCGGCTCCATCACAAGCACAGGCTTGTTGTGTTTTCTGCACACTTCATAGCATTTGCGGCTCTGCACGCCGATATCGTCATAATCCAAATAATTGAATTGAATTTGAACAACCTCAATTTGCGGATACTCCGAAAGAATCGCATCCAGCACCTCTGCCCGGTCATGAAAGGATATGCCGAAATGCCGAATCTTTCCCTCTTTTTTCAGTTCAATTGCGGTTTCGTACGCGTTTCTCTCTTTAAAATATCTGAAGCGCGCCTCGTTTTGTGCATGCATAAGATAGAAATCGAAATAATCAACTCCGCAAAGCTCAAGTTGACTTTCGAAAAAAGGCCGAATATCGTCGTTTGTTTTGAAATATTCATCGGTAAGCTTGTTTGTCAGGATAAAACTTTCCCGCGGATAGCGCGACGTGAGGCAGGTTTTTGCTGCTTTTTCGCTTTTCCCGCTCAGATAACCGTGCGCAGTGTCAAAATAGTTAAACCCTGCCTTGATAAATTCGTCCACCATAAGGCAAGTCTGCTCAATGTCAACCTCTCCGTCCTTCATTGGAAGCCTCATAAGACCGAATCCGAGTTTTTTGTTAATGCGTTCCATCTTGTTCATCCTTTCCTGATTAATTGCTTATCGTTATTGTTTTGCAGCGATTCATTATGCTGCGCGGAAGTTCCGATTCTATTTTAGCATTGTTGATCGCTTTTCAGGCAGATGTTCCAATATATATTTTCGCAGTCGCACTCTCCGCCCGTATCGGCTGCGAACCTTTGGATTATTTGCAATGTTTGCCCGTCTATGCGCCGATTTGGCTTTTTTTATCGTCCCGTTCCCGTCACAATGTGCAGACCTGCATATTGAAAAACGCGATTGCATATGGTAGAATAAACTTGGGGTTGTGTTTTCAAAAGGGTTGCAGCAGCCGAAAGTACGAAGCAGCACAGCCGCGCAAACAAGGCATGACCTTTGTTTAATGATTATTAACGGATAAGTGAATACTTAGTTTATGGAACTGTCTCAAAGATTTGTACGCAAGCATCTCGAAAGGATTCATCCTTTCACAAAGGCCTGTTCGCTTGAAGCCACACGGCGCGGGCAGGATCTGCTCGGCAACGTGCTTGCAAAAACAATGCGCACAAATGTTAATATTGTCCCCGTTGATCATCCGAAACTCAGCGGGAATGTTGAACCATGCGCCTGTTTTGCGATTCCGCATGACGAGTTAAAGCGCGGAGTTATCCTCTATCTGCACGGCGGCGGATATACCTGCGGTGACATTGAATATGCAAAGGGCTTCGGGTCCGTGTTAGCTTCCGAATGCGGTATTCGGGTGCTTTGTCTCGCTTACCATCTTGCGCCCGAAAATCCGTTTCCTGCTGCATTGGACGATGCGGTGGAAGCGTATCGCTATCTGCTTTCACTCGGCTACCTCAGCAGCCAGATCGTGCTTGCAGGCGAGAGCGCCGGCGGCGGACTTTGCTTTTCGCTTTGTTTAAAGCTTCGCCAGTTGGACTTGCCGCTGCCTTGCAGCATCATTGCAATTTCGCCGTGGACAGACCTTACCCAAAGCGGCGAGTCGTTTATATTTAATCACGATGTTGATCCGAGTCTTTGCAAAGAGACTTTGGACTTCTACTCAAAGTGTTACTCACAAAACCCGACGGATCCGCTTGTTTCGCCGCTTTTCGGAGATGTTTCCGGGCTTCCTCCGTCCTTAATCTTTGCGGGCAAGGATGAAGTCCTTCTGGATGACTCGCGCCGTATGCACAACAAACTTGTTTCATCCGGCTGCACAAGCGAACTGGTAGAAGCCGAAGGCATGTGGCACGCCTATGTTCTTTACTGTATCAAGGAACGTGCATGCGACCTTGACCGCATCAATGCCTTTTTAAACCGTTTCCTTTCCCACGAACGCAAGCTTCGCTGGATGCGGCTGGATAACGCCGCAAAAATCTATCCCGCCGCAAAACGCAGAAAATGGAATAACTTTTTCCGTCTTTCCGCAACACTCTGCGACGAGGTGGACAAAACAGTCCTTAGGAACGCAATGGATGTCACCATGCGGCGATTCCCGTCCATTGCCGTTCGTCTTTGCAGAGGCGCATTCTGGTATTATCTTGAGGAACTGTCCTCCGCACCCGAAATCACGGATGAAAAGAGCTGGCCGCTTGCACACACGCCGTTTGAAAGCATCAATGAATGCGCACTGCGTGTCATCGTCTACAAAAACCGTATTGCAGTTGAATTCTATCATGCATTGACGGACGGCACGGGCGGTATGGTGTTTTTAAAATCACTGCTTGCCGAATACATCGAACAAAAATACGGGGTTGAAATTCCCAATGAATGCGGTGTGCTGGACAGGCTCACTCAGCCGCAGGAAGAGGAGCTTGAGGACAGCTTTTCGAAGAATGCCGGTTCCGTAAGCGTCAGCAGAAATGCGAGCACCGCATTCAAGATTCATTATACGCCGGAAAGGGATGATTTCAGGCACCTTACAACGTTCATCTTGGATTCAAACGCAGCTCTTGCCGCGGCAAAAAGCTGCGGGGTGAGCCTTACGGTGTACCTGACAAGCGCAATGCTGCTTGCATTGCAGCGGATTCAGGATGAGCAAACGCCCGATAAGCGCCGGCAAAAGCCGATTCGCGTCGTTGTTCCGGTGAACCTTCGCCGTTTGTTCCCAAGCCGCACGCTTCGGAACTTTGTGCATGTCATTATGCCGGAGATCGATCCGCGAATGGGCGACTATGAGTTTTCCGAGATTCTGACATCGGTGAAACATCAACTCGGGCTTCTTGTCACAAAAAAGAACCTTTGTGCAATGTTCACTCCGAACGTCAATGCAGAGCGTTCGCCCCTGCTCCGCGTGATGCCGCTTTTTCTTAAAAACATTGCAATGAAGCTTGTTTACGACACCGTCGGCGAACGCACAAACTGTCTTAATCTCTCTAATCTCGGGGATATTAAAGTGCCGGATGCAATGCGCCGATATGTAACACGATTTGATTTCATCCTCGGCGTTCAGGCAACCAAGCCCAACAATTGCGGAGTTTTGTCTTACAACGGCAAATTGTATATGAATTTCATTCGCAACACTGTTGAACCCGTGCTTGAATTTCAATTCTATCAGGTTTTGCGCGAACTTGGGCTTCACGTCAAAGTTGAAAGCAACGGTGCGGGCAATATATCGGATTCGAACTGAAACGGCAATGCAGCCCGATAGTTTGAAATCAATAATTTACGGATTCAGAAAGGAGACACAATATGTACTGTATAAAATGCGGAGTTGAGCTTGCGGACAGCGAAAAAGTCTGCCCGCTTTGCGGAACGAGGGTTTATCACCCCGATATAGAAATTAAAACCACCGAACCTCCATTTCCCGAATACAAGCTCCGTGAACCCCGCATGAATCTCAGGGGTATTATGTTCATCGTTACCATGATTTTTGCCGCGCTGATCGTTCAGCTTGTTATCTGCAACATCAGCATCAGCAATGCCTCGGAATGGTCCGGCTACGCAATCGGTGCTGTGCTGCTGCTTTATGAGCTCGTTGCGCTCCCGCTTTGGTTCAAACGGCCCAACCCCGTTATTTTTGTTCCCTGCGGTTTTGCTGCCGTGCTTGCTTATCTGCTTTATATCGACCTTGCTGTTCACGGAGGGTGGTTCCTCAAGTTTGCATTCCCCGTTGTCGGCGCATACGGATTGCTCGTTACGGCGGTTGTAACACTGCTGAAATACGTTCGCCGCGGACATCTTTACATCTTCGGCGGCGCACTTATCGCACACGGAATTTACATGACATTTTTGGAAATGATGATAAATATTGCCTTCTCCGAAAAAACAGTGCTTCAGCTCAACTGGTCATACTTCCCCTTGTTCGGATGCTTTATTCTCGGAATGGGATTAATCATCGTTGCGATAAACAAACCCATGCAGGAATCGCTTAAAAAGAAATTCTTTGTTTAATTTCCGATTAAGATTGGATTTCAATAAATATTTGCAATTTGAAAATGCTTATGCCCGATGTGCATGGGCATTTTCTTTTGCGCATAGCAATGCGGCTTTTCGGGGCATACTAACGGACGGCGGGCAGCGGCTTGTTTCAAGCCGTTCAACCGCAAAAAAACACACGGAGGACATTATTATGCAGAATCGACAGAACGGCAGTACCGGCAGCAATTCCGGCAGCAGTTTCGATTCCTTCTTCAACTCAAACCCGTCTCATTCAATGGGTTCGGCGAGTTCCGGGAATCAGTCCGCCTCTTCGGCAAATTGGAACACCGAAGCGGCCTCCTCAATCGACACAAAGGATCTTTCCATCCTGCAGGATGAAATGTATTCTGAAGCGTTGCTTTTTAAAAAATGCACTGTTTATGCTGGGTATTTTAACGATCCCGCGCTCAAACGCATGGCAGAAAACGCTGCCGAGCATCACCGCAGGCATTTTGATACGCTTCACGGCTATCTGAACGGCAATAACTGAGGAGGGTTACAGGCATGAACAATCAGAAAACCAACAATGCTTCCATGAGCGAACAGGAACTTCTTACGGACCTTCTCCATTCAGAAAGGGACGCCGTAAAGCAGTATGCAAGCAACTGCACCGAGTCGGGCTGTGAAAACCTGCGCAGTCTGCTTATCAACTGCATGACCGAATGCTCCGAGGATCAACTCGCCGTGTTCGAACAGATGAAGCAGCGCAATATGTATAAAACCAAGCCCGCAAAGGTTCAGGAGCTTCAAACCGCAAAGCAGGATATGACCTCGCTTCAGCAGCAAACGTGGTGATGTGCGGAAAGTGTTGATGCCGCGCAATCGCTTGTTTCGATAATGCGACACCAAATGACAGCGCACTGATATCGCTGCGCTGAAAAAAGCCGCAGCAGGGACTGTTGTATCAGTTTCCAAACAAAACCGGGCAGCCCGCGAAGGGTTGCCCGGTTCTTTTTCGCAGCAAAACATAAAACGGCTGCATGAATTCCCGCTGCACATATGTCTTGTATTATATTTGCGGCATGTCAATCAGAATCACTCAAGCATTGAGAATATTTCTCCGTCGGAGTATGCAATGAATAATCTATTTGTTATTTCCTAATATCTTTTCATCAGTTCCTTCCGTCCGGTTTTCGGACTTTTTTACGTGCTCATTGCGAATGCTAATACAAAACGGATCGCTGCATCCAACGACCCGTTTTGCTTCATTGCGGCGAATATCCGAATTCAGTTTTCGGGTAACTCAATTCCGCTTCATTTTTTCATTTTGTGATTTGATTCGCAAATCAGTTGAGGCCCATTGCAATACGCATGATGCCGATTGCATCTGCGATGTTCACAACGCCGTCCTCGTTCACGTCACCGTGAATGAGCTGAGTTTCGGTCAGTTCAATGAGACCGAGTGCGTAACGCATTGCGAAAACAGCGTCCGCGGTGTTGGTGTTTCCGTCGCCGTTGATATCGCCGTCATGCTCCTCAACAGGAGGTTCGGGAGTGGGCTCGGGGGTAGGTTCGGGAGTGGGTTCGGGCGTTGAGGGAGTCGTGCCGGTGAAAGCAACATTATCAACGCAGACGCAGTCCTCACCCTGGCTTCCGCCGGAGTCCTTCGTGTATTCCCAAACAAAGTAGTACACGCCATCCTCGGGAGCGGTGAATGTGTAACGCTGCCAATCGGGCTCGGTAACGCCGGACTTGCGGAGTTCAACCTGCCTGTTGACATAGAAGTTGAAGAAATCGCGATCTGTCTGGCTGCTGCAGATATAGTCAAATGCCATCGTATCGCCGCTCTGCATCGCTATGGTCAGCATGAGCTGGGACTTGCTGTTAACAACGCGCTTGTTGCCGGAACGTGCGAAAACCCTTGTTCCGTCGTCAACAGCAGTGAAGGGATACTCGGTGGAAGTGCCGAACCAGAGATTTCCGCCTTCAACGTTGAGTGCTGCCGCAAGAGCTTCATCACCGGTAACGCTCACGGCGATAACAGCAGTGCCGTAAACACTGCCGTTAACCATGACCGTGCCGGTCACGGTTGCGGTGCCGCTGCCGCTGCCTGTAATCTTTACCCTGCGCTTGTTGCCGTCAACAACAGCAACGTTCTCATCGGAAGAAGTCCAGATAATGTCATAGAGGTTTGCATCCTCGGGTTCGCGGTTAAACTTGACGGTGACCGTTTCACCGACTGCAATATTTGCCTCGTTTGCGCTGAGGGTATAGCCTTCGAGTGCAATAGGTTCTTCGGATTCGCCGAAAAGAGTCCAATCGCAGTAAACCGTCTGTGCCTGGTCGGGATTTGCAGGGAAATCATCAACGGGGCTCATGACGATGGGCCATGCATCACCGTAAGGATCAACGGGACCCCATACGTCAACCATTGTTGCGTATGCTTCGGCAATAGTTCCTTCTTCTTTGATAACGTTCCAGAAAGTTTCTTCGAATTTATAGTCTCCGACGAAGGTGACGCTCTGAGAATAGCCGTAAACCGCACCGCAGCCTGCACGCAGGAGTGCATAGCCGGTGGTGCCGCGGCCGCTGAGCTTCATGCCTTCGCAGATAGCCATCCAAACGAACGGATTGTCAAGTGCGCTTGTGATATGGTTCTCGATATATCTGCCGTCAATGAACGCTTCGTTGCCGGAGCGAACTGCCCAACCGTTTGCATAATCCTCGTTGGTAATGCCCTGGTTGGTGGTAAGGCAGAGATAAGAAGAAGTGCCGCTTGCGATGCCGTGGCTGTCGTAAATGACAGCACCCTTGTCGGGGAATGCAGCAGCGATCGCGGGACCGGTTGCATCATGGCCTGCAAGAATTGTCAGCGTGCCGCCGGTTGCCTCCGCAATGGAAGTTGCTTCACGGCGATACTGATCGGTGAAGGTGGGGTCATAGCCGCCGTAATAAGGTCCGACGAGCAGAACGTTCGGAGAGGTTGCGTCACGCATTTCAACGACTTTGCCGTTGGATGCGTTGAAAGTTACGGAACCTTCTTCGGTTACATTTGCTTCAATTTTGTTGCGGAGCCTGTAGTTGTATGCACAGTGCATTCCGTTGACGGTAAAGAAGAAACCATCGGCGGTGAAATCGGAAAAGCTGTCTGCATCAACATTTTCGTTGTTGAGAGCAGCGGTGTAAACGGCGTTGATAACGTCGCTTGCGGGAAGGTTGTCAACAAGTGCTTCGGCTTCGGCAAGTTCAATTGCCGCCCAAGCATCATCCATGCGCACCGACAATGCTGCATCTGCCGAAATGGAGCTGATTTCCTCTGCAAATGCAACGGGAATGATGCTGAGCATCATCAGAGCGGCGAGCACAACGGCCATGATTCTGCGTGTTTTCATGTGTTTCGTGTTCTCCTGTATTGTTAGTTTGCACACAGCACCGCTTCATCATTTATCAATGCAAAAGCAATGCAGTCGTGCAGCGCATTTATGCGCCGCTTTATATTTTATAATTTATTTTTCCCGCTGTCAAGAACACTGACGTCATATTAGAATTTATATCATTTTTGCAGCGCTGCCGTTATGTAAAAAGGGTGCAAGTATTACCCGCACCCTCTTCTGAAACGTAAAAATTTCCGCCGATTATATTAATATGCTGTGCCCTCTTAATCCTTATCGGAATCGGAGTCGTCACCTTGGGGCTGCTCTTTCAGCCTCACAACAGTTGTTTCGATTCTGTGATCGCGAATTTCAAGAACATCTATGTTCATGATGTCCGTTTCAATGCTGAATGTTGTTCCGTCATCGGCAATTCTTCCGAGGGTTGCAAACACATAGCCGCCGAAAGTGTCATACTCATCGCACGGGAGCTTGATATTAAGCTGCTCTGCAACATCCTCAATCAAAGCGCTGCCGCGAATGCGCCAGTTGCCGTCCGGAAGGTGAACAATATCTTCCTCCGTCTCAATGACATCGTCCTCATCGTCAAGATCGCCGACAAGCTGCTCAACAAGATCGTTCATCGTGAGAATACCGCTCATTCCGCCGTATTCGTCAAGCACAACCACAAAACCGCGCCTTGAATGCTGCATATCACGGAACAAAACGTCCGCTTTTACGGCTTCAGGCACAAAATACGGCGCACGAACCGCATTTTCCATGACGTTTTTACGACTTCTGTCCGCAAGGCGGAAATAATCCTTTGAATTCAGTATGCCGATAACATCATCAACGCTTTCACCGCAAACAGGAAACTGAGAATACCTGTGTTCATAAATGGTTTTTTCCCATTCTTTGTCGTCATCCTCCTCCCAGAGGATTACAATATCGGTTCGATGCGTTGCAATTTCACCCGCGGTAAGATCGTCAAATTCAAATACGTTTTGAATTATCTCTTGTTCGCTGCGGTCGATTGTGCCCTTTTCTCCGCCGGCATCGACCATCATGCGGATTTCTTCTTCCGTGACCTCTTCATCGTCGCCGTTCGGATCGATATGCATAAGCCGCAGGACTCCGTTTGTTGAAACCGTAAGCAGCCAGACAAGCGGAGCAAAAATCGTTGAGACAAAATTCAGCAGTCCGCTGATGCTCAGCGCAAGGCTTTCGGACTTTTTCATTGCAACACGTTTCGGCACAAGTTCACCGAAAACAAGGGTGACGTACGAAAGCAGGATCGTGATAACGATGATGCAGAGTGATTCCGGTATGTTCGGAATAAGCTGCTTGATGTATTGAGCAAAGTTTTCCGCTGCAAATGCACTTGCAAGGAAACCGGCAAGAGTTATTGCAACCTGTATCGTTGCAAGAAAGCGTGCCGGCTGCTTTGTCAGCTTCGCAAGGCGTTTTGCGCGTTTGTTGCCGCTATCGACAAGGATTGCAAGCTTTGCATCGCTCACGGAAAGCACGGCGATTTCGGCACACGCAAAAACTGCGTTCAATGCAATGAGTACAATTTGCAAAACAATTTGCCAAATAATGGTTCCGGCATTATTGCTTGCCGCGGCGGTAAGTGCGTCTTGTGCGTGGAAAAATCCACGTATAAGCGGGTCGATGTCTGTCATAGTCAGATATCCTTTCAAGATTCCTTTCAAATTCGATTTTTCTGCAGTTTCGCCGCAGGAGGAATTGTGTGCGGAAAGCGCGAACACTATTTGAATGTAACAAAAAACATAGCCAAACAAACTGCGTTCGTTCGGTTATGCCCGTTCGTTCGGTATTCGGTTATGCTGACACTTTCGGTCGCTGCTGTCACAACTGTCCACAAAAAACCTCTCTGCAACTTTACTGCTTCTGACATTATACACAGCTCCGGCCGTGTTGTCAACACCCTTTGCATAAATGTCATGTTGTTCGAAACTCTTTTGTGAATATATATTGTTTTTCATTGAAAAAAAGCACACCTTATGGTAAAATGCGATTGAAAAAGACAGTTATCGGAGGAAACCTGTATGCGGCGCGCGCTGAGCATAATCGCTCTTGTTTTAACAGGAGCGGCATTCATTCTTTTGTGCCTTATTTGGGTGCTGCGAATCAATGCAATTATACCTGTTCTGATGTTTGCGGCAGCAATCATCCTGCTTGGGATATGCAAAAAAATGCCTGTCAAACCTCAAACCGGCATTGACAAATCACAAATCAGCAATGATGCTTTTTTTGATGAAGACAGCAAGTAGGTGCGTTCACCCCGCCGTCGTCCGCCGCACGGCGAATGATGCACAGTAAATTAAAGCGAAATCAAAGAACCAAAGACTGATACCATGAAAAATAAAACAGACAATACCGCGAAAAAATCAAACCTGAAGCGTTTTGCTTCCTATTATAGGCCGCATATCGGCATGTTCACTGTCGATATGCTTTGTGCGTTGTTCATTTCATCCGTGGACATCGCCTATCCCCTGCTGTCCAAACTGGCACTGGATCGCTATCTTTCCGCAACCGCGCCGCAATACCGCCCGTTTTTCATCCTTATGGCGGTATGTTTCCTGCTTTATATCCTTCGCACCGGTGCAACATATACCGTCACGGCACTCGGGCACAGACTCGGCGTTCATATTGAGGCCGATATGCGCCGCGATGCTTTCACGCATCTTCAGCAGCTCGGCTTCAGCTTTTATGACAAGTCACGCACGGGCAAATTGCTGTCGCGCTGCACAAACGATCTTTTTGACGTTACGGAGCTTGCTCACCACGGTCCGGAGGATGTTTTCATTTCCATGCTGACATTCATCGGCGCGTTTATTGTAATGCTCACAATAGAGTGGAGGCTTGCTCTCGTTCTTATTGCCGTCGTTCCTGTTATGTTGATTTTCGTTATGAATCTGCGGAAGCGCATGAGCCGCACCTCGCGTAAGGTCAAAGAAGGCATGGCGGTTATCAATTCGCAGATCGAATCCTCCATAAGCGGCGCACGGGTTGCAAAAGCCTTTACAAATGAAGATTATGAGATTTCAAAATTCGAACAGGGAAACGGCATTTTTGTCAACTCCAAGTCTGCGTATTACAAAACTATGGGCATGTTCATGGCGGGAATGGAGTTTTTCACAACCATCCTCAATGTCATCGTGCTTGCCGTGAGCGGTGTGCTTATTATGAAAGGCGAAATGACGACAACGACGCTTATCATCTTTATGATGTATATCTCATCGTTTGTTACCCCGATACGCAAGCTTTCCGCATTTGCGGAACAATACACAATGGGCATGGCCGGGTTTAAACGTTTCACGGAGCTGCTCGATACAGAAGCCGAGATTCAGGATAAACCCGATGCAATTGAGCTCAAAAACGTTAAGGGCGACATTGAGTTCAAAAACATTTCCTTTGCGTACGGTTCCGGCGGCAATGTGCTTGAAAACATTTGCCTCAGCATCAGGCACGGACAGACACTCGCGCTTGTCGGTCCTTCCGGCGGCGGCAAAACCACTCTTTGCCACCTTTTGCCCCGTTTTTATGATATAACCTCCGGCAGCATCACCGTTGACGGAATTGATATTCGCGATGTTACGCTTTCATCACTGCGCCGCAATATCGGCATCGTTCAGCAGGATGTGTTCCTTTTTGCCGCGAGCATCAAAGAAAACATTCGTTACGGCCGAATCGATGCAACCGATGAAGAAATCGTGCAGGCAGCCGTTGCGGCGGAAATTCACGACGATATCATGAAGATGCCCGACGGATATGACACCATCGTCGGCGAACGCGGCATAACGCTTTCCGGCGGGCAGAAACAGCGTGTTTCCATCGCGCGGATTTTTCTGAAAAACCCGCCGATTCTCATTTTGGATGAAGCAACAAGCGCATTGGATTCCGCAACCGAAGCGCGCATCACGCAGGCATTCGACAGGTTGAGCAAGGGCAGAACAACGCTTGTTATTGCACACCGTCTCTCCACAATTCGTAACGCGGATGAAATTGCCGTTGTTGACGAACACGGAATTGCCGAAATGGGAACCCACGATGAACTTCTCGCCGCCGGCGGCGAATATAAAAAACTGCACGAAGCGCAAAACAGATTTTACGTTTCTGTCTGAAGAAATCAAACTGCAAAAGGAGTCCTGAATTATGAAAATACCTAAGAATGTGAACGTCGTCAACGATTCGTACCGTACACTGAGCGAACGTGCCATCATGCTGCGCAACACGCTTGAAAAGCTCGGTTACAATGTTGAATGGGGCTATTATGACCGCCACACCGTTACCGTGAACGGGGACAACTTTCTTGAATACTATCCCATTCCTGTTCTGACCGTGAACGGAATCTGCGATATTGCCGTTGACTTTTTGCAAGTGTCGATCGACGGCAAGCTTTTCGCCGCCGAGTTTGAAGAAAAGCTCGATTTTGCAAAGCTTAAATCACACAGGTTTGAATGCTACGGCGCTGAGAACTATCTTGAAAGCCTGTATGTTCCCGGAATGAGTTTTGAGGAACTTGTTCGAATCGTCCGCGCCTGCGGCGAATCCGAAATCGGTGTTGCGGCAGCGTTCGAGGGTGAGCCGCTTACGAAAGAAATCCTTGAGCTTATGCAGGTTTTCATCAACATGGGCACACACACCGAAGCGCACAGCCCGATTGACGAGGGCGATGAAACCGAAAAAAACGCGCTGAACGGAATCGATGAAAGCACTCCGGCTTTTCAGGTTGCGGATGCGCTGTTAAACGAATGATGTTTTCACATAAGGAGAGGAAAAATGCTTAACTATATTCTTGATGAACTGAAGAAAATCATGGCAATAGACAGTCCGAGCGGATTCACGCGCAAAGCTGCGGATTACATCATGCAGCAGCTCCGCGAGTTCGGTTTTGAGCCTGAGCTTACCCGCAAGGGCTGTGTGCTCTGCTGTCTCGGCGGCGAAGGCAGCCCGGTTGTCTTCTCTGCACATATTGACACCCTCGGCGGAATGGTATCCGAAGTCAAGAGCAACGGAAGGCTTAAGCTGACCCGCATCGGCGGCATGAACGCAAACAACGCCGAATGCGAAAATGCACGTGTCTATACCCGTGACTGCAAGGTTTTTGAAGGCTGTTTCCAGATGAACAACCCTTCCGTTCACGTCAACGGCGAATACGACAGCCAGAAGCGCAGCTACGATAACATGGAGCTTGTGCTTGACGAAAAAGTGTTTTCCGCCGACGAAACAAAAAAACTCGGCATTGCAACGGGCGATTATGTCTGTTTTGATCCGCGCACAAGAATCACCGAAACAGGCTATATTAAAAGCCGTTTCCTCGACGACAAGCTCAGTGCGGCGATTCTCATGGGCATTGCAAAGGCAATTAAGACAGAAAAGCTTTCTTTGACCCGCAAAGTTTACATCTATCTCACCGTATTTGAAGAAGTCGGCCACGGCTGCTCAAGCGGTATTCCCGCCGATGCCGAAGAGATCATCAGCGTTGACATGGGCTGCGTCGGCGACGGACTTGAATGCAAGGAACATCAGGTTTCCATCTGTGTAAAGGATTCACACGGTCCGTATAATTACGATGTTACGTCCCGTTTCGTTGAGCTTGCAAAGAAGCATAATCTTGATTACGCGCTTGATGTCTATCCCTTCTACGGTTCCGATGCGGATGCGGCGCTTGATGCCGGTTACGATCTGCGCCACGGACTTATCGGAGCGGGAGTTTACGCTTCCCACGGATATGAACGTTCCCACGTTGACGGCGTAAAAAACACTTACGAACTTGTAAAGGCCTATATTACCGAATGATTCAATGCGACTTTCTCCGAATCATTTGATTCCCGAAAAAAGGATATAACCACCGACAGCTGCGGTTCGAGCTTCATTGTTCCGAAGTTCCGAATCGCAGTTTTGTTTTTCAAAGTGAGAGATATGCATTTGTTAACGCATTTTCTGCATTACTGAGTATAATTTTAGTTTGAATTGTGGCAAAACTGTTAACAAACGGAAATTGCGCATGTTCCTGAATTGCACCCGATTCGACTGCTGCGTATAATAGCAGGGTAATCGGCGGAACACTGCACGATCCGTACGGACGAATGCAGCCGGCGTTTATATCCAAACAGATTGTTTAGTCATTCACCGGAATGATTTTATTGACCGAAAGGAGATTCTATGGATAAGGTTCAATATTACCGCAGAAAATCCCTGCCCCTTGAGATGCACAAGGTTTGCATCGTTCAAAAAACACGCATCCCGTCCGTTGAAGAACGCGTCAGCGCAATTCGCGAAGCGGGCTTCAATTCATACTGCCTCCGCAGCGAGGATGTTTATCTCGACATGCTGACCGACAGCGGCGTCAACGCAATGACCAACGAACAGCTCGGCGCGATGATGGTCGGCGACGACAGCTATGCCGGCAGTGCAACCTATTATCGCCTTGCTGCCAAAATCAAAGAGATTTTCAACAAGGATTATTTTCTTCCCGTTCATCAGGGCCGCGCCTGTGAACATATGCTTGCGCTTGCGTTCGTGCAGCCCAAGCCCGGTTCGATCGTTCCGATGAACTTCCAGTTCGGCACCTCTGTCGGCAAAATAAAATACTGCGGCGGCGACTACGTTATCTGTTTGCAGGAAGACGGGCTTAACAGGCAGAGTTCCAACCCGTTCAAGGGCGATTTCGATCTTGAAAAGCTTGAACGCGTGCTCAAAGAGCAGGGCGACAATATCGCCTTTGTCCGCATTGAATCCGGCACAAATCTCATCGGCGGCCAACCCATTGCGCTTGACAACATGCTTGCAGTATCCGAACTGTGCAAAAAATACGGAGTGCTTTCCATTCTTGACGCAAGCCTGCTTCAGGACAATCTGTACTTTATCAAAACCCGCGAAACCGCCTATTCCGACAAGAGCATTCGTGAAATCGTGCGCACCCTTTCGGACGCAATGGACATCATCTATTTCTCCGCACGCAAACTCGGCTTCGGCAGGGGCGGCGCAATCATTCTTAATGACAAAAAGCTCTTCGAGCATATCAAAACCTTCGTTTCAAGCTTTGAGGGCTTCCCCACTTTCGGCGGCATGAGCGTTAAAGAGATGGAAGCTATCTGCGTCGGTCTTGACGACACAATGGACGAAAACATTATCGCTCAGGGCCCGCAATTCATCGAATATCTCTGCAATGAGCTTGAAGATGCAGGCATTCCCGTTGTCACACCGCCCGGCGGTCTCGGCTGTCACCTTGACGCAATGAAATTTGTTCCGCATATCGCCCGCAAGGACTATCCGGCGGGCAGCCTTGCAGCTGCAATTTATATTGCTTCCGGCGCAAGAGGCATGGAGCGCGGAGCAATTGATGAGCCGTGGGATGATGCGGATGTTGAGCCCTACGGCGCAATGGAACTCGTTCGCCTTGCCGTGCCGCGCAGGGTATACACCGTTTCGCAGATGAACTATCTCATTGACCGCATCTGCTGGCTGTATGACAACAGGGAGCTTATCGGCGGACTGAAGTTCGAAACCGAAGGACCGCACAATTTCTATGACAAGCTGAATTCCGTGTCCGACTGGCCGGAGAAGCTTGCAGCAAAATTCCGCATGGATTTCGGCGACTCGCTTTGAGCCGCATCCGACCGTCGGAATTGCGGGCGTGCTGATTGAATTCCCTTTCATAAAAGTGAATTGCTTGGCACATTCCTATTTTTAATACGCCATCTTCTCATTACCTTTACCGAGCAACACCGCCCGCCGGAATCTTCCGCGGGCGGT
>ULML01007108.1_pt1 | contig 18611 bp, 19 predicted proteins | sample 1951651 | NCBI WGS metagenome assembly ULML01 (sample SAMEA4835549, study PRJEB28245) | human gut metagenome | biome: gut microbiome; material: fecal sample | place: Denmark | collected 2008
ATTCTCCATATGCATCGAAAATAAAGAAATTAGCACGATATGGTTGTAATAGATCATTTTCAAATACATTTTGTAAAATACGAGCCACACCACATGATTTACCACTACCTGTATTACCGAAAATAGCAAGGTGATTGCTGAATAAATCATTAATATCAACATAAATTGGTTGATCATCATAAAGTGGTGAGTAACCGATTAAGAATTTACCTGGTGCTGGAACTCCAACAATCATTTTTACTTCATCTGGTGTAATGACACGAATGGTCGCTGTTAATTTTGGTTTACGCAGAACACCACCGACAAACTTTCCATTTACAATTTCTCCTAAAAAGTTTACTTTGACACTATCTTTTGTAATGTCCTCTACTTCGCCTAGTATTTTTTTATCTTCATCTTCAAACATCACATGCATGTTCATGATATTGCCTTGAAGAGGAACTCCTTCTTTTAATTTTACTTCTGCAGTATTATTATTAATATAACTAATATGATCAAACACTGTATCACCCTTCCCCTTTATATTAGTGTTTCTATTTGTTCTTTTGTTTTCTCATCTAAGTTTTCTATTAATTTTAATATTTTTATTCTTTTATGATATAAACAAAGTTTATTCTCATATTCTTGTAACTTTTCTTCTGTTTCTTTCACTTGTTTATGAATGGCATTACGACTGACATCATATTCTTCACTGAGTTCTTGTAATGATTCATTTTCAAAATAATATCCTTCAAAGTATGTTTGTTGTTTTTCAGTTAGTAGTTCTTTGTAATAATCATACAAAATAATTATATTACTTCTCTTATCCAAGTAACATACCTCCAAATAATCCTAAACATAAAATAGCTCCTACGAGATAACAAACTGTAAAATATTTTCGTTTAAAGATACTATAATTATTATAAGCCATAGAGAGTAATAATACAACTAAAATCAAAAATAACCAAGCAGTATCTAATTTATTGATAATATTTAAAATAAAACAAATTAAAAAGATAACAAAAGAAATAAATTGTATAAATAATCCCATTTTTTGTTGCCATGTATAAAGTCCGGGGATTTTTGTTTCTTCTAAACTACTTTTCATCATCTTCATCACCTACAAACCCTTTGAATAGTCCATAAATATATTTTTCAATATCAAATATTCTAAGATCATCTTCTTTTTCTCCAAGTCCTACATATTTAACAGGTATATCTACTTCATCTTTAATGGCTAAGACAATACCACCTTTAGCAGTACCATCTAACTTTGTTAAGACAATTCCAGTAATATGAGTGATTTCTTTGAAACTCTTTGCTTGTTGAATTCCATTTTGTCCTGTTGTCGCATCGATGACTAATAATGTTTCATGTGGCGCATTAGGTACAATTTTACCTATGACACGATTCATTTTTTCTAATTCTTTCATTAGACCATCTTTATTTTGTAAACGTCCTGCTGTATCGATTAATGCGACATCATAGTGCTCTTTGGTTGCTTTTTCTAATCCGTCATAAATTACACTAGATGGGTCTGCATTTTCTTTCCATATAACATCTGTATGGGTACGATTGGCCCATTCTACTAATTGTTCAGTAGCCCCAGCACGAAAAGTATCTCCGGCAATTAATAAGACTTTCTTACCTTCTTTTTTTAATTTATTAGCAAGTTTACCAATGGTAGTTGTTTTTCCTACACCATTAACCCCTACAAATAATAATACCGTTAATCCATCTGGATTATAATTAATTTTATTGACTAAGATTTGATTATTTACATAAATAACAAACATTTCATCAACGATAATTTCTTTTAAATCATTTACATCTTGAATTGCTTCTTCTTTGACACGTTTTTTTAAACGATCCATAAAGCTCATAACAGTATGAACACCAATATCTGCTGTAATTAAAATATCTTCTAGTTCTTCAAAATAAGCGTCATCGATTTGTTTATGTTTTTTACTGAGTTGTGATAGTTTACTACTCATTTCTTTAGTTGTTTTTTCTAATCCTTTATCGTAACTTTGTATTTCTTTTTTTTCTTCTTCTGTATTTACCTTTAAAATACGTTTAAATTTGTCAAATAATCCCATGTTATCACCTATACTCATTTTACACGAAAATAAGTGAAATTACTAGAACTTCACTTATTTTTTATGATTATTTCCCATATTGTCTACAAAATTATAATCAAATGTTTCCATGGAACATGTTTCAAATTTTATTTTCCCACCTTTTTCTTTGATTAATTGTTCTTTTAATTTCTCATATGTTTCTTTTGCTTTTACTTCTGTTTCAGGAATCGGTGTAGTAACAGCAAAACTTTCTCCTACAATTGCATTGTGAAACACTCTTATAATAGTAATTCCTCTTTCATAAAGACATTTCATAATATCATTGATAGATGTAGTGTCAAAAACTGTTGCGAATTCTTGATCGTCTGGATGAGATTCTGAATAGCGAAAAGCATAAGCATAAATAGCTTGTTGATGTAATCCTGTTGCGGTTAATGTATAAGAATCATATTCTCCTGTTTGCTTAATAAAGTAAACTTCTGGGGGATTTAAAAACATTTCTACAACCATACCTGGTATTCGATCATAATCGACTCTTTGGTCCAAAAAGAATGTGAGAAGTGTTCTAATATCATCTTGATAACCATCATAAGAAAGTATATTTTTTTTCTTTAATTCATCTTCTACAAGATAGATAATTTCTCTTTTTAAAGTACTTAAGTTCATACTATCACCACTATCATATTAACACACTGACTAGACAAAAGCAAAAAAAAAGTTTATAATGGTATCGTTAAATTTGAAACGTGTGAAAAAATTTTTTTATTTTATGTGTCGGGAATCTAGAAAGAAAGGAGATTCAATGAAATTTTTAAAAAATGATATGAAAGGTGAAGATACAAAAATCTTTGCACTAGGAGGATTAGGCGAAGTCGGAAAAAATATGTATTGTTTCATGCATAAAGATGAAATTATTATTACAGATGCCGGTATTACTTTTCCTGGTGGAGAATTAATGGGAATTGATTATGTTATCCCAGACTTTACTTTTTTAAAGAAAAATGAAAAGAAAATTAAAGCTTTATTTATTACGCACGGACATGAAGACCATATTGGAGGAATTCCCTTTTTATTACAAACAGTCAATATTCCTGCAATATATGCTCCAAATCAAGCAATTGGTCTAATTAATAAAAAATTACAAGAGAGAAATATTACCTATAAAACACTATATACGTATACAGAAGATACAAAAGTAAAATTTAAACACTTTACAGTTGAGTTTTTTAGAACAACTCACTCGATTCCTGATTCACACGGTATTTGTATCACAACTCCAAATGGAACGATTGTTACAACGGGAGATTTTAAATTTGATTTAACACCAATTGGACCGATGGCTAATTTACATAAAATGGCCCGTATTGGAGAAAGAGGTGTTACGCTTTTGATGAGTGATTCTACCAATGCTTTAAATGAAGGTATGAGTGCAAGTGAATCAACAGTAGATAATGCTTTAAGTGAAATATTTACAAGATATAAACATAAAGGCAGAATTATTATTGCAACTTTTGCAAGTAATATCTATCGTTTAAAACATATTGTGGATACTTGTCAGAGAAATGGTAGAAAGATTGTTACATTTGGACGTAGTATGGAAACGAATATAGAGATATCTATTCAAGGTGGATACATTACGAATAAAGATATTTTTATTACCGCTGAGGAAGCAAATCGTATGCCAGATCAAAAAGTATGTTTACTTTGTACTGGATCACAAGGAGAACCATTAGCTGCACTATCTCGTATTGCCAATGGAACACACCGTCAAATTAAATTAAAGCCAAATGATACAGTTGTATTCTCATCTAGTCCAATTCCAGGAAATGCTTTAAGTATTGCTAGAACAGTAAATAAGTTATATTTAAAAGGAGTGGAAGTATTTACAAACACTTCTCTTAGTACGATTCATACATCTGGACATGCTAGTCAAGAAGAACAAAAATTAATGTTACGTTTGATTAAACCAAAATATTTTATGCCATTCCATGGTGATTATCGTATGTTAAAGCGTCATGCAGATACAGGGGTACTTTGTGGTATACCAAGAGAAAATACCTTTGTATGTGGAAATGGTGATGTTCTATCTATGTATAAGGGAAAAATTACAAGAGCTGGCAGTATTCAAGCTGGTGATGTTTATATCGATGGAAATCGTATTGGTGATGTCGGAAATGCCGTTATTAAAGATCGTAAGATTATGGCCAATGATGGAATTGTCGTTGTAATTGCAAATATTGATTCCAATACAAATCAATTACTTGGTAAAGTTAATATTACGACACGTGGTTTTGTTCTCGTAAATGATAATATGGAATTGTTAAAAAAACTAGAAGATATATCTAAAGGAGCAATTTTAAGTAAATGTAAAAATCACTTAAATTATACGGAAGTAAAAAGTGAGATTACTGCTCGTTTAAGCGAATATATCTATGAAGAAACTGGACGTAAACCAATTATTTTACCAGTCATTATGGATATTAAAAGAAATAAAAAAGAACCTATGAAACAATCATAAGTTCTTTTTTTGTTTAAAATATTTACGTAAAACCATTCTCTTTTCAACATCTGTTTCAATTTCATTTTGATTATAATATAACAACTTATCATTTAAAATATCAATCGCAGGTTGAAAGTCAAAAACAGATAACCCTCTTTCAAAATCAATATAAATTTCATGTCCTAACAAAGTAGAATAGAAATAATCATCATCTAATACTAAGTATTCAGAAATATCTGGATGGGCTTTTAAATAAGCTTGAATTTCTACTTCTTTATCCTTATTAATACATGGTAATATATCATCTACTACAATTCCATATGATTGTAGTGTTTTTGCATAATCACAGTAAAAAGCACTTTCTAAGTAATCCACTTTACCTTCTAAAAAAGCATAACGACTCGCTGATGTCGCAACTACTTTCGCATTTGTTTCTTCAATAATGGCAGATAGAACTCCAACACATTCCGGATCTACTAATTCACTTTGAAAGGAGTTAATGACTCCATCAAAATCTAAAAAAATTACTTTCATTTTCTTTCCCTCTTTTTCAAAAACTGTATTTTATCACAATTTGAAAAAAAAGCAACCGGGGTTGCTAAATTGAAAATAATTCCATGCTACTTTCGCACTCATCAGAAAATAAATTACTCATATCATAAGCGATACGATATTTATAATGGTCTAGATAACAATAAATAGCAATTTGTCTTTTGGTATTATATAAAAATGTTGCGGCTGTAATATCTGGATATTTGGTATCTAATATAGAAGTCTTAGGTGTTTTACCACGATATTGTAATATATTTAAGATATCTTTTTCATCGATACGACGATAGTTTAATGAATATTTGTTTAAAAATTCTAATGATTTTTGTAAACGAAATTTAGAGTTAGAGCCTCTTTTCGCAAGTGGTAATCCCACCTCGGTTGTAAAATGATTAGAATGAGCAAATTTATCATTGATTTCAATAACAGAACGAATATCTAGGCGATATTCAATAGAAACAGAGCGTTTCGCATTTGTATCAGTTACGTTTAAATTATAGCCACTGGCTGCATCTTGATTATCAAATAAAGCAAGTACTTCTTCCATGTTTCTAGCATCTACTACTCTTCTTAAAATGAACCAGACAGGAATTCCAATATGATTCATATGTTTTACATAGATAGAATTGCCTGTAAAAATCATTCCATGACTATTCCAACAAAAGTTACCACCAGCTAAGGTATCGGTAGAAAAAAAGTCACATAAATATCCATAATCTGTTTGATATTTTACTAAGGCTGTATTATCTAGATGATAATTCCCATCTTCATTATGTCCACCCACTATTTCATGATTATGATTTTTTACAATAATATCAGTACATGAATCATGATAAGTATATATTTCTTTACAAAGATATAAAAGATAATCATCTCTTTTTACTTCAGCTCCATCTGCTCTTCCATAGACTTCTTCTAATAGATCAGCATATTTTTCTTCTAATTTCTTTTTTACAATTAAGAAACGATCACAAATATCTTCATCTTTCCATAATTCTTTGATCAATTCTATTTCCGATTGGATTGTCTTGCGGAATGCTTTTCCCATTTGCACTCCTCTTTCGTATAAAGTACCAGATACAGCCATAATTTTTAATCTTTGATTCATAGTATCACCTATCGTTATTATACATGAATTCTAGAACTCTGTAAATTTAATTTCCAAACACTTGACAGTTAGTCATAAACAGCTATTAAAGGAAATGTTAGTACAACAGTTGTTCCTACTCCTTGTTTAGAATGATATTGTATAGAACCATGATGTTTTTTTACAATTTCAGTGGATAAACCAACACCCAATCCTGTTCCATGTTCCTTAGTTGTAAAAAATGGTTCAGCAATTTTTTTTAGATTATCATCAGAAATACCTTCACCGTTATCTTTAATATAAATCATTAATTTTTGATGATCTACCTCTGTATGAATATGAAGTCTTCCATGTTCTTTCATTGCTTCTACTGCATTTTTCAATAGATTAATCAATACTTGGTTTAACCTGTAGTAATCACCCATCATATAGTATTCTTTATCATCAATTGAAGCATCTAATTCAATTTTTTTCTGTTTTAAAATTGGTTTAAAATTATGAATTACTTCTTCTAATAATAAATTCATATCCATTTCTTCGGAATTAATTTTAACGTGACTTGTAGCTAAAAAATCTTGGATTAAAACTAATGTTCTTTCTATTTCTTCTTTTAAAATGGGAATATATTTCTTACTATGTTCTTGATTATTCACATCAAACATATCTAAATATCCTTTGCATACAGCAATGGGATTTTTGATTTCATGTGTAATTTTAAAAAGACTATTTTGAAATTGTTTTTGTTTTTCTATTTCTTTTAAGGAAATATGAAAATTGACAATTTCATTTCCTTTGTCAATAAAACGACAAGCTAAATAAGTAATAATGAATGTTGCAATCATCAAGATAGGTAATTGAATACCGATCATTTCTGATAATTTACCAGTATACATCATATAAAATAGTGTTGTAAAAACATTACATATTAAAAAGTAAAGCATCATGTTTTTACGACGTAGTTTCTTATGGTGATAACACTCATAAATAAGATAATAGAGAATATATATTCCAATAAAAATATATACAGATCTTTGATAATACGAAACTTGAATTGATAATAAAATAAGACTATAAATAATAGCACATATACTATGATGTTTTTGATATGCCAGAAAAAGAGGAATGGTAATAAAAAACATCGTCGGAACTGGAAAGAATATAATACCATAACGAATACATAAATAAAGAGATGAAATTAAAGCAAAATCTAAAAATAAATCATGATCCTTCTTTTCCGTATTACTTGTTTGAACTAAATAAAATAAATAAAGTAACATCGGAAAAATAATAAATAAAAAATTTAATACTAAACCTTCAAACAAATTCATACAAATCCCCTTTCTTTCATTAACAGGATACCAATGATATTTGTCGAATCTTGTCGAAAAAGCACAAAAAAAGTGATATTTTATCACTTTAAAGCATCAATATATTTTTTAATATGAGTTGTATCAGGTCCTAAGATGATTTTTAATTGGTTTTCAATTTCTACAATTCCTTGTGCACCAAGTTTTTGAATTCCTTCTTTATTTACCTTATCTACATCTTTGACATTGACAATAAATCGTGATTTATGGAATTCATAATCGATAATATTATCTTTTCCTCCTAAGTAATTCACTAGTTTATTTACTTCCATTTTAAAATCTTTTTTCTTAGAACGCGTAATAGCAATTCCAATAATAATTAATATAATTAAAATAATCAGATATTGTATCCAGTTTTCCATTCTATCACCGAACTCATTATACTACATTTCAAATTCAAATTGCAATGAAATCGATATTTTTTTGTCATATTGAAACAGTTTTGTTGTAACAAAAGAAAAATTAGTGTAATATGAAATAAGGTGATGTTTATGAAAAACATTTCAAAGTATAAAGTAGATAAAGGTGTTTTAATTCCAATGATTTTATTTGCTATTATCAGTGTTATTACGATATATAGTGCCCAGAGTTTACTAGGAGCAGATATGCAGAATCTAGCTTTAAAACAAGTTGTATGGTATGTCATTGGATTTGCTCTTGCCTACTTTATTATGTTTATTGGAAATGATTTTATATATCAGAATATATGGATTTTATATGGGATTGGAGTATTATCATTACTTGGTTTATTCTTCTTTGGGACATCGATTAATGATGCGAAATGCTGGTATACCCTTCCATGGAATTTAGGAACAATTCAACCGAGTGAATTTATGAAGATTATTTTAATTATGACACTTGGATCGATGATTCAGAAATTCAATGAGAATTTTGATAATCCTAGTGTGATGGAAGAGTTTAAGTTTTTAATAAAAGTAGGTATTGTGGTAGGAATTCCAAGTCTTTTAACGTTCTTACAGCCTGATACAGGTGTTGTATTAATCTATTTATTAATTACTATTGTGATGTTATTTATCTCGGGAATTCGCTATCGTTGGTTTGCTTTATTACTTGGTATTTGTGCCTTTGTTGTTGCGATTATTCTAGGTATTTATTTTATCAATCAAGATTTATTTGTAAAAATATTTGGAACAAGTTTCTTCTTACGTGTAGATAGATTACTGGATTGGTCTAATAAAAGTGGATATCAATTAGAAAATGGTATTAGTGCGATTGGTAGTGCTGGTTTGTTTGGACATGGGTTTAACAATACACCAGTATATTTTCCAGAACCACAAACCGATTTTATATTTGCCGTATTCGGTAGTAATTTTGGATTTATCGGTTCTCTTGCTTTAATTTCATTACTTATTTTCTTTAATGTAAAATTAATTATGATTGCCATTAAAAATAATTCTAATATCAATAAATATGTGATTGGTGGAATTGTGGGAATGTTGATTTATCAACAATTCCAAAATATAGGAATGACGATTGGACTGATGCCAATTACAGGAATTACCCTACCATTTATTAGTTATGGTGGTTCTAGTCTTCTTAGTTATATGATTATGGTTGGTATTATTTTCAATATTTCAAACGAAACATTACGTTATACCAATTAGTCAATCGTACAAAGGGAGTTATCCCTTTTTTTTGTTTCATCAAAATAATATATTTTAAATTTTGCTTTTATTTACAAATGTAAGAATCAAGTCAGATAACATAAATAAAGCGAGAATTACAGTAACTATTACAGGAACACGTTTTATTACTCCTTCGAGCAATGGTTTTAATACATAAATGAAAATAATAGAGCCTACGCCCCATATAAGACTTTTACTGAGGGAAATATACTTTCCAATGGAAAATGCTTCTTTACTATAATCCCAGAATACAACATGAAATATCTTTTCAATTAGAATACCACCTATCCATTCTAGGAGTGTTAAAACAAGAGTAATGATAATAAATGTAATCAGTGTTTCTACCCATCTAGATAAATGAAGATGAGAAAATAAGTAATTGGAAATGATAATAACTAATACAATTCCAAGTCCATAGATTGGAGTCCATGGTCCATACATAATACCGCTTGTAAATTTACTATTTACAAAAAAAGAACGGATTGTTTCTAGAAGAAAACCTAATATAGAATATATTAAAAATGTATTTAAATAATACATAAAAAATCACCACTTTTAGTATGGTGATTTTTTTCTTTTTTATTCTAAAGTACAATTGCAAATAAATTTCCGGATCCTTTATTTACTAATTTAGATAGTGTTGATTGTAATTTAAATCTTACATTGTCAGGAAGTAAAGAAATTTTAGCTTGAATACCTTCTTTCACAATGACATCTAAACTACGGCCAAAGATTTCACTTTTCCAGATACTAGATGGATCATTGTCATGGTCTTTCATAAGATATTGAATTAATTCTTTACTTTGTAATTCTGATCCGATAATTGGTTCAAAGGTTGATTCGACATCGACACGTATCATATGAATCGATGGAGCTACTGCTTTTAATTTTACACCATAACGACTTCCTTGTTTGATAATTTCCGGTGTTGATAATTTCATATCTTGAAGTGTTGGGGTAGCAACGCCATAACCAGTTTGTTTTACCATTGCGAGTGCATCTTTTACTTGGTCGTATTCTTTTTTTGCTACTTGGTATTCTTGGAATAGTGATAAAAGTGCTGATTTAGATGTAATATCTACACCAATAATTTCTTTTAAAACAGTACCATATAAATCATTAGGACAGTCTAAGGTAAGTGTAATAACACCTGTTTCAGTATTAACATCTGATAAGTATGCACGGGAAATATATTCACAATCTTGAAATGGAGTAATAATTTGATCAACATCTTTTAATTTATCAATATCTATAACACTTTCACGAATCTTTTCTACGTATATTTTCTTTAACCAATGATCTTTTGATAGACATCCTATCCATTCTGGCATATTGATATTAACTTCTGCTACGGGGAATTCATAAAGTGCTTCTCTTAAGATACTGTAAATATCTCTTTCTGTCATATTTTCAACACTGATTGGAAGCACTGGTACGCCATAATTTTCTGTTAATTTTTCACTTAATCGTTCTGTTTCTGGTAACATTGGATGTGTTGAATTTAAAATAACGATAAATGGTTTTCCCATTTCTTTTAGTTCACTCACTACTCTTTCTTCTGCTTCTACATAATCATTTCTAGTTAATTCTCCAATGGAACCATCAGTGGTTACTACAATACCAATAGTAGAATGATCTTTGATTACTTTTTCTGTTCCTATTTCTGCTGCTTCAACAAATGGTATTTGTTCATCATACCATGGTGTTTTTACCATTCTAGGGCCATTCTCATCCTCATAACCTTTGGCATTTGGAATGACATACCCTACACAGTCAACTAGTCTAATTTTGGCTTCTACTTCATCAATATGAATGGTAGCTGCTTGACTAGGTACAAACTTTGGCTCTGTTGTCATAATTGTTTTCCCTTGGGCACTTTGTGGAATCTCATCCAGTGCCCTTTTCTTTTCGTATTCATCTTCGATGTTAGGGACAACTAAAGTTTCAATCACTTTTTTAATAAAAGTAGATTTTCCTGTACGTACTGCCCCTACTACTCCTAAATAAATATCACCACCTGTACGGTTACTGATACTTTTAATAATGTCTGTTTTTTCCATTCAATCCCTACTTTCTCTTTCAATTAACTATATGTTTTCAAAATAGGAATATGAAAAAAAAGAATGAAATCTCATTCTTTTAAGCAGCTGATGAATTTCTACTAATTTGAAGATCAAATGCAATATTTCCACCTGATGCATTGTTTTCACAGTCTACATCTTGTCCTTCAATCCAGAAATATACTCTAATTTTTGTAACTCCAGCACTAAGATTAACTAATGCTTTATAATCACTAAATCCAACTTCTGTTTGAATTTGTGGAGTCACTGTTTGGAAATAAGTACCAGCTGATGTAGCATTGGCATTTCCAAGTGTAATATTTTGATCTGATCCAAATGTAGCTTTAATACCATCATATGCAACAGCATCATTTCCTGTACCTGCAGTTAAATCATTTTTACCATAAGTATCACGAGCATTAGCAACACCATATGAAGTATGATCATCATAGTTTGGTTCCCATATTGTAACTGGTGCAGATGTACCTGCATTTAATTTTTGAATATTTTCAACTGTATCATCACTTCTTGTATTACCAAGAACAGCAAAAGCGACACGAGTTGCATTCTTAATACCATTATCTTGCTCATCTGTAAATTTAATTCCAGAGTTTGTTGTTAAATAAACTTGTCCAGCTGTTTCAGTACGTAAGAACATATCGTATACAACATAATTACCTGTTGTACCATTCTTATCTGTTTCTTTTGTAGCAGCTAAAACGAAATTACCACTATCTTCATCAGAACTTACTTCTCCTAAGAACATTTCCATTGTTCCATCAGCATTCATAATTCCAGCAGTTGATACAGGTGCTAATTGCGTTGGCAATTGGTTTTTAGCAGCACTATAAGTACCACTTGCACTTGTAATATCTGTTGTAGTCAAAATTGATTTCCAATTTTTTCCATCAGCGGAAATTTGTAAACCACTTTGTGCAGCAACGTTTACATCAATTGGATTAACTGCCACTGTTTGATTGGCTGTAAACCATGCGTAAGTTGCAGTTCCAAGGAATACTCCTGTTCCCACTAATAGAAGAAGTGACAACAATATTCTTCTTTTCTTCATCTGCGCTTTCTTCTTTTTATTATTTTTTGCCATACATAATCCCTACCTATTCTACTATTTCTATTTTATCATAATCAAAATCATTATCGCAACATTTTTTCACATTTTTCGCAATTATTTACAATTGTTCTGCATCGATTGTAACTTCAACACTTTCAATTAAATCTTGAAAGGTTTCTTCATTGTATATACTTGGAAAATTGACAACCAATTGGTAACAATCTGTTTTCTCAATGTTTTTTTCAAAATTTCCTACTGGTGCTTGAAAACGAAAAAAATACATCCCATCTTCATCTTGAACTACTTCTTTTTGATTCAAATCGTTTGTTGTACTACCATTCAGATAAATCTTATATTCAATTGGTATATTCGTTGTTGTTTTTAAAGACAAATGATATTCCATGTCTACTTGACTAACATTTTTATCTTGAAAATTAGATACATTAATCTCATAAATATAATCTTTTCCATCTGGCTTTACATCAAACATTTTCAACTGTTGTGTCTGCGTACCCGGATTGATTGTATAAAATGCGATTTCACTAATTGCTTCTCCTTTTCCATCTGTGTAAAATTTAGAAAAAGCAAATCGTGTTAACGATAACAAGATAAAAATGCCAATTACCGCAACAGTAATACGATTGAAATATAAAAATTTCTTTTTATCTATCATCTGAATTCTCCTTTTTCATTTTGATACCAGAGTAATAAATACCAAAATCATCATCTCGTGATAAATATTTTTTACCTGTATAAGAGAATGCCAATGAAAAACAAAGTAATGTAATACATATTAAAATAATAATTTTAGGAGTTGTAATGACTTTAAACCAAACTCCATAATTTGGTAATATCTGAACTACTTTCCCTACTACCTGATCTTTTAAAATAGCTTGATCCTCACTCTGATTCGCATCCCCTTTGGTAATATATCCAGTATCATTGACTTCCATGACACGATGGGTTACAAAAGTGTCCCCGTCTTCATATGTAATGATATCTCCCTTTTTTATATTGTCATTCAAATGAACAATAATTAAATCATTTGTTGTAATCGTTGGTGACATACTATTACTTCCAATTTGAAAGCATGTATATGAAAATAAATTAACATACTTGTGTGATAATACTTTCATACTTATAAAAGAATACAAACAGATTAATAAAATAATACCTAAAACGGCAAATAAAACATTGCCGACAATTTTTGCAATTCTATAAATTGTTCCACTCTTCATAAGATCACCACGCTTTTTATTCTAATTAGTATATTGTTCAAATTGAATTGAAATTGGAATTGTAAATTTACTATCAGGGGTTTGTCCTAACATGGAATCACTATCATTATTTTTATCGTCAAAATCCCAATGAAAAGTGACTTGAATTGTATCTTTTATACCTTTTTCTATTTCATTTAATGTCATAACACGACTATAGACACCATCTTGTTCTGTTAATTGGATTCCATTTAGGCCTTCAATTTGATCTAATTGAATTTGTTTATATTGATTTTGACTCATATCGATTTTCATTTGATATTGAAAAGATACTTCGGTATCTGTTGGATCGATTACAATTTGAAAGGTTCCAGTTACTCCAGGAGCAAAATGATCCACTTGCTTTCCTTGACGATCAGTATAAGTAATTTGATCGACATAAAAAGTTTGATCTTGACCATTCAAATCATACTGATTGACAAAAATATGCCATTTTGCAACCTCTAAATCTGTTTCATTTTCAATTTTTGTTTCAAATAATCCAAAACTATTTGCAACCTGTAATACTGTAAGAAGCAAAAAGACAACACTAATAAAAATCAGTGTCTTTTTCATTCTTCATCTTCTTCAATTGGTGTTTTAATTTCAATGATAACACGATATAGTTCATATAAGAATAAAATTAAAGTTGGCAATATAACAAGAAGTAAAAAGCCAAAACGAGATTCTAAAATAGCCAATACTTGTCCAATTTTTGGATAGACTTTTGCAGTATCCGTTTTACCAATTAAACTTTCACTTGAAATATCATGATTATCATTAATTGTAAAGGTACTTTCCTCAGTACTTACAGGAACTACTTCGGTAACTGTTCCATAGCGAATACTTGCTACACCATTTTTTACTTCGTAAAAGAAAATCTCATCATTTCTGCGAATATCGTTTAATTCATTTTTTTGAAATAAAACAAGGTCTCCTTCTTGATACATATCTGAATTATCATCGATAATCACAAAACTATAACCAAACATCTCTGTTACTTTATATTTATTGTAACAAAGTAAGCATGCTGTAACAGTAATTACAACAGCAAGATAACAAACTCCAATAATTCCTAATATTACTTTTAAAACTTTCTTCATTTTTCTACTCCTTTATGTTCATTGTACCATAAATCAATCTATTTAGGTATTTTTTTATTTCTTTTCCATAATTTTTTGAATCTTCTTCATATCTTCTAATGTCTCTAATGAAATCTTCTGTTTTTGTAATTGATAATATACTAATATTTTCTTTAAATCACTGATACACATATCTAATTGATTGCTATCTAGCATATCTTTCGTAATCTGAATACCAAGTAATTGATAATTAGCAATTACCATATCAGAAATATTCATATCTTCTAATATTGTTATATTATTAATCATCGTATTATCAGGATTTAATACAAAAGAAGTCAATTCATGATGAATACGATCAATCTCTTCATAAGTAATATCACTATTTTGTTCACGACATAAATCAGCAACAAAACAATAATATTGACTTAATAATAATAGTGCTTTAAAAATTGTTGAATTATCACGAATATTTTCTTTTAAAACGGTTTGAAACATCACTTGATCAATTTCTGTATATTGAGCATGGATATCTTGAATTACTTGATTAATTTCTGGTTCTAATTTATCTACTTTTGTCTTTTTCATTGAATGTGTTGATTTCTTATTTAACTTCCATAACTTCTTTTCTAATTCCTTTATTTTTTTCATATGTTTAGAAATTACATTCTTTTCTAAATTTTCTCCATATAGTTTTCTCATCTTTTGAATAAATGGGTCATATTTCATGTAATTTTGATATTCTTGTAAAGAATGTAATAACTTTAATGTATCTTGATAAACTTCTTCTAATGTTTTTTGATTTGGATAATTGACAAAATATTTTTGAATTAATACTTCTATTTTATTTTTTGTATAATCATCAACATGATAAATATCTGTAACAAAATAGTAAAGTAAATTATTTTTATCTTCTAATTTTACTTGTTCTAATTTATGTCTTAAATAAGAATAATCATCAATTAAATTTTTTTCTCCTTGTTCAAAATGAGATAATAGCTTTTGATTTGTCTTCTTAATATATTTTTCAAATTCAGATTGGTGTTTTAAATATAAATGTCTCATATTAAGTTCTATTTCTAAAATCATATGTGGATCTTTCCAATAAAGATCTTCAAAAACTTTTTCTAAATCTTTACTTTCTAAATAATATTGGTAGGAGAAAAAGGAATCCATATACTTAGTAACAAACTTCGTATAAGTAAAATCTTTACTCTGTAATGGAATCCCCACCTTCTGGAAAAGATCTATCATTCTCTTTAAAATTTGATTATTCTGTTTTAAATCATTGCTTTGATAGTGAGTCAAACAATAAATATTTTTATCTAATTTTAATTTCTCATAAGATGTACTTAAGTTGTTTGTATATGATAATGCTTTTGTTAATTGTAACAAAGCATTATCATATTCTTCATACTGATGCTCTGTTAATGACATATATGGTTTTTGTCTATTTACCAATTCTTGATAAATCGTATTTAATGTTTCTTGATAGTGAGCAATTTCTTTATCTATTTCTGTTAGAAACTTCTTTTTATTTTTTATATTATTCGTAGGAAGACTTTGGAATACTTCTTGACTTAATTCGATATCTTTTTCAATCTTTTCCTTCATTTAAACCTTTCTCCACTTCTTTTTTCTCTGTTTCTAGCTGTTTTAAATAATTTTGAATAACTTGATAACATTCAATTAACTCACTTGTTTTTACGTTTTCTACATCCATATGATCCTCCTATTTTATTATAACATATTCTATACAATCTCCAATAAATGTATCACCATCATATAAAGTAAATATAAAGCGATAAGTTCCACTTGGTAAATGATCTTTTAAGTAAATAAACTTATCCATATTACCTGTTGGATTTTTTTCAAACATATATTCTACATCGCTTGTTTTATCTAATTGATTTGTAATGTAATCTGACAAATCGACATCTTCATATTGGGTACTGTAAATTTCATTATAATTTCTACGAGATAAACGAACGCGGATATTTGGGTTAGCTAAATTAGAAGAATATTTGACATGGAATACTAATGCATTATTCTCTGCTTGTGTATATCCTGTTTCTTTATCAATGATTAATTGTTTATCGTCTAATGAAACATCTAGACCATATTTACTGTTAATAATCTCAAATGGTATTTCAATTTGATCTGATGAAGTTGTTCCAAAATAAATTCCATCTGGTGAACCAAATGATTCAATTTTTAATTTATATGTTCCACTAATTAAATTAGCTGTATTTGTATTTATTTTAATACGACTAAATACATTTGCTACTTTATCAGCCAATGGAATGCGAACACTTCCATCCATACGTGGATAATACGTAACGCCATCTAATTCATAATTTAATCCTAGTAAACTACTATTATTTAATTGATTATTATTAGCATCATACACAGTAATATAAATTCCTAAACGTTTATCAAAATAGGTTGTATCTACAACCGTTGAACCACTAACACTTGGTTGTAAAAAATTAGTTGTTAGTTCTAAATTCGTACTATCTCCAATATAAACTTGGGAATTAGATAACGTACCATCAATATCGATTAGTGCTTGTTGTTCATCGTATAAATTATAAGTTAGATTCGCATGTTGAATACCAAGGACACTAAGTAATGTTTGGTCATCACCATTTCTAAGTTCTATTAAAAGTGAATTCCCTATTTGATTTCCGCTAATATTGGTATCACCAAAATCAACAATAAATATAAATTCTTCTTGAATGATACCTAACGATTGATCATAATATTTCTGCATGTTTTCCCATTCTTGATAATGGTTATCGTTACTTGTTGATCCCATTTTTATAAAATCTTTAAAGAAATAAGAACTTTCGCCATACTTTTGATACTCAGTAGTAGCTTTTGCAACATCTTCGCTAGAAATAACATGATAATAATAAGTTGGATCATTCGTAAGATCAATCATTGTAATTTTGGTATTTTCTGGAAGTACATAATTAGAAACTAAAGCATGTTGATAATCTTGTTGATAATATGGTTTATTTGTTTCCATATAAAGTGAATAATATGCACTCAGAGTTGATTTATTCGTAATATTGGTTTGTGTTGAAGCAAACAGATCATATTTTTCTCCTGATGTCATTGCTCCTTCATATTCATTATTTGAATAAAGAGCAGAATTCAAAGTAACATTAATATTAACTCTGGTTACTTCATTATTCAATTCATCAATTGGTTTAATTTCCAGTAGTGATATGACAACTGTTCCTAATTCTCTTTGTTTTGTTAAATTTTTAGAATGATATAAATAAAAGATAAAACTAGGTACAGCACTTGAATTTTCAGCTTTATAATTAGTTGTTCCAACTACTGGTGTTTGATCATTGGTTTCAAAGTCTGTATGACCTTTCGTTACAAATCCATTGTTTGATGCTTCCATACGAAGTCCCATTACATCGTCAGCAGTTCCTTCTTGATTAATACGTTCAATTGTATCTGGATCTACCAAAGAGAAACCATCTTCTAGATTTTGGTAGTTAAATCCTAATATTTCAAATTGCGTATTCGCACCAACTGATGTGACTAGTGGCAATTCATATGTACCTAATGTAGCATATTTAGATGCGGTTAAAGTTAGTTCATAAGTTGTAACTGTTTCTCCAATAACCCACATATAATAACTAGCATCACTTGGTGTCGGCTCAATGTATTTAACTTCCACTGTTCCGGCAACATCTTCATTTTCATAATTACTATAAAAACCATCTTTTTTAATATCATGATTTGTATTATGTAATCCTAATACATAGCTACCAGATGTAAATGCATAAAATTCTCCAGATGCAACAACATCTCCTGCTTCGTACTTTTTATCATAAAAAGCAGTTAATACGCGATCATTACGATCTAATTGATACATTCCAAAGAATGTCATACCACTTACTTCGCCATAACTA
>ULML01062757.1_pt1 | contig 18253 bp, 18 predicted proteins | sample 1951651 | NCBI WGS metagenome assembly ULML01 (sample SAMEA4835549, study PRJEB28245) | human gut metagenome | biome: gut microbiome; material: fecal sample | place: Denmark | collected 2008
TTCTTGATTTGGGAATCCCTGTTTTGGGAATTTGCTACGGTTGCCAGCTTATAGCTTGGATGGCAAAGGGCGAGGTTAAAACTGCCCCTGTTTCGGAATACGGCAAAATCGATTTTAATGTGCTTGATAATAATTCAAAGCTCTTTAAGGATGTGCCTCAAAAATCCGTTGTTTGGATGAGCCACACCGATTATATAGCAATTGCGCCCGAAGGCTTTCAGGTTATCGGCAACACAAACGATTGTCCGTGCGCAGCTATGCAAAACACGGAAAAAAGCATCTATGCCGTTCAGTTCCACCCTGAGGTTACTCATTCCGAATTCGGCAATAAAATGCTTTATAATTTTCTTTATGAGGTTTGCGTTTGCCATGGCGATTGGGTGATGGATAATTTCATTGAAAACACTGTTGCCGAGTTAAGAGAAAAAATCGGCGATAAAAATGTTATCCTCGGCCTTTCCGGCGGAGTTGATTCCTCTGTTGCTGCCGGCTTGCTTTCAAGAGCGGTGGGTAAGCAGCTCACCTGCGTGTTTGTTGATCAAGGGCTTATGAGAAAGGACGAGGGCGATTTTGTTGAACAAACCTTCACAAGCCTTTTTGATATGAATTTTGTGCGTGTAAATTGCGGAGATCATTTTATGGAATGCCTCAAGGGTGTAACAGATCCGGAAGAAAAGCGCAAAATAATCGGCACCGAATTTTATAAAGTATTTTGGGATGAAGTTCGTTCACGCGCAGAAGATGGCTATTTCGCACAGGGCACAATTTATCCGGACAGAATTGAATCCGGCAAGGGCAAAAGCGCCGGCAAGGCAAATACCGCCGTTATTAAAACGCATCATAATATGGTTAAAAAGCCCGATGATATCAATTTTATAGATACTATTGAGCCGCTTGGCGATCTCTTTAAGGATGAAGTTCGCAAGGTTGGCGAAAAGCTCGGCATACCGAAAGAGCTTGTTTGGCGCCAGCCGTTTCCCGGTCCCGGTCTCGGCGTAAGAATTCTCGGAGAGGTAACTGCAGAAAAGGTTAAAATTTTGCAGGATGCCGATTGGGTTCTCCGTGATGAAATGAACAAAAACGGCTATGAAAGCAATCTTGCTCAGTTTTTCTGCGTGTTGCCGGGTGTTAATTCCGTCGGTGTAATGGGCGACCACAGAACTTATGATAATGTGGTTGTTATTCGCGCTGTTACTACGGATGATTTTATGACAGCCGATTGGGCCCGCATCCCTTATGACATTCTTGCTAAGGTAAGCAATCGCATAACAAATGAGTGCGCTCACATTAACAGAGTGGTTTATGATATTACCTCCAAACCCCCGGGAACGGTGGAGTGGGAATAAATCGAAAAAGTCTGAAACCCTAGTAATATCAAGGGCTTCAAGGTTTTCAAAGAGCCCGTTGATAAGATTTTGATAAGATTCTGCTCGGTACCTTTTATCGTGTGTATCGAGTGGTTTGTGAGTAAAAAGTAATATCTTGTGGCTCGCAAAAATACCATATTAACATTAAACCCCGTACTGACGGATTAAAGTCAGTACGGGGTTTTTGTCGTTTGCAATTATTTTAACTTATCCTTAAACGCTTCCACCATAGCGTCATTGAAATTCTGTGACGGTACTTTTACATAGCCGGAGGTTTTGTCATATTTCGGGTAGTTATAGCGCCACTTATCGTATTCGTCACGGTTTATGTCGCCATTGTGATATTTCTCGGATTGTTCAGCCCACGCATTAAGCATTTCTGTAAGCTCGGCAGCGTCCGTCCCCTTGCGAGGGTCTGCATACATTGAAATGCCATTTTCCGTCTTTACTATTGTCAATCCATATCTGTCCTCTAATGTAAACAAGGTGTGCATTAAACCTATGTAGCTGTCGATGTCGGGAACAGAAAGAGCCTGTGGCGATATATCGAAAACCTCTGCAAGTTTATTTGTTAAATCAGCCTTAGGCGTTCTACTTCCGGATTCATACTGTGCCATACGAATGTCAGCGGTTTTTTCGGGAAATCCGACCACCTGTCCTAAATATTTCTGTGTCATTCCGCAAAGATTACGAAAGAACCTTATTCTCTCTCCGATTGCCATAAAATTTACGCTCCCTTATTCATATAATGTGCAAACAGTATATCATATATGTTTAGTATATGTCAAGTAACATAAAACAAAAAAGTTTAATATTTTTACGAAAACCACTTGACATAACTGAATTTGCTTAGTATAATAATACAGACTTAAACTTATAGTGTTAAGTCTGTGAAAATTGAATAACCGTCATATACCACGGTAATGGTGTATCCGCTCGGGCAAATCGGAATGCGGTCAGAAAGTTCTCCGACACTAAACAAACAAAACAATTACAAAGGAGGTGTTTTTTATGACAGAAAAGTCTTTTATCAGAGCCGATGAGGTTGCAGAAGAATTGGATGTATCGAAATCTTATGCATATAAGGTTATAAAACAACTCAACGATGAGTTGAGTGCAAAAGGATATATCACAGTTGCAGGACGCATCAGCCGACAGTATTTTAATGAAAGAGTTTACGGAGCAGAAAGGAGAGAGGTATAATGCCTGCTTACAAAAACAAAGATAACGGAACTTGGTATGTAATGACTCAATACACAAACTGGAAAGGCGAACGCAAGCCAAAGTGTAAGCGAGGATTTGATACCAAACGAGAGGCGCAGGAGTGGGAGCATACTTTCCGACAACAAAATTCGGGAGATTTGGATATGCCCTTTTCCGCCTTTGTTGAAATCTACTGTCAAGAGCAAAAGCCACGATTAAAGGAAAGCACTTGGCAAACAAAAGAAAATATTATTCAGCAGAAAATTTTGCCATACTTTAAAGACCGCAAAATCAACGAGATTACCACCAAAGATGTGAGAGCTTGGCAAAATGAAATGCTTGCATATCGCAATGAGGAGAATAAGCCCTATTCATCATCCTACCTGAAAACGCTGCACAATCAGCTTTCAGCCATATTTAATTATGCGGTAAGATTTTATGATTTGCGTAGCAATCCCGCCGCAAAAGCCGGAAATATGGGTAGTGAAGAACGCAAGGAAATGCTGTTTTGGACAAAGGAAGAATATCAAAAGTTCTCCGAAGTAATGATGGATAAACCGCTTTCCTACTACGCATTTCAAATGCTTTATTGGACAGGTATCCGTGAGGGTGAATTGCTTGCTCTTACCCCTGCTGATTTTGATTTTGAAAAAGGAACGGTAAAAATCAGCAAAACATATCAACGAATAAAAGGTGAAGATATGATTACTTCACCAAAAACAAAGAAAAGTAATCGAACAGTACAAATGCCGGATTTTCTTTGTACTGAAATGCAGGAGTTTTTTGATATGCAGTACGGGCTGAAAAGGAAAGACCGTATTTTCAACATAACGAAAAGCTATCTTCATCACGAAATGGACAGAGGCTCAAAAGCCGCAGGGGTAAAGCGTATTCGTATTCACGATTTAAGGCACAGTCATATCAGCCTTTTAATTGATATGGGATTTTCAGCAGTCGCCATTGCAGACCGAGTGGGACACGAAAGCATAGAAATCACTTATCGCTATGCTCATCTGTTCCCGTCAAAGCAAAAAGAAATGGCAATAAAACTTGATTTTATGAATAAAGGAGTGTGATATTATGTCAGCCAAAAATGTTGATAAACATAACCGTTTTCGCAGTATTACCGTAGCTTTCAGAGTGTCTCCCGAAGAACAAAAAGAGTTGAACAGAGCCATTGCTCTTTCGGGATTACCCAAGCAGGAATATTGTTATCGCAAATGTATGGAGCGTGAGGTGGTAGTTCAACCGAGTCCGAGAGTTTACAAGGCTCTTAAAACTCAAATGGAATTCATCCTTAATGAATTGCAACGAATTGATGTCGGTGAGAGCATTGAGCCGGAACTTCTTGATACTATTGACCTTATTGCTACCACAATGAACGGATTGAAAGGAGATAGTAACAATGGAAAATAAAAAAATGACCACTCCGATTGTATCTGTTGGCGCAGATACGGAGCAGTCACCAAATGTATGTAATTATAGTATAACCGATTTTAATGAGGATGGCAAGGGCTTAGATGATTATCTTGAGGAAATGCAAAAAGAATTTTCAAAGCAGATGAGTCCGTCATATCTTAAAACAGTTTCGATGAGCGAGTTGTATGATACGGTTTTTAATGTTCAAACACCGTTGATAGACGGTCTGCTACAAAGGGGTACTTATATTTTTGCAGGCTCTCCAAAGGTGGGTAAAAGTTTTATGATGGCACAGCTTGCTTATCACATAAGCACAGGCACACCGTTATGGGGTTACAAAGTGCGAAAGTCAACCGTGCTTTACTTTGCACTTGAAGATGACTACCCCCGCTTGCAGAAGCGATTGTTTCAGATGTTTGGAACTGAGGAAACAGATAATCTGTATTTTGCCACGCAGTGCAAAACATTGAATGAAGGCTTGGATGAACAAATTAAAGGCTTTATGGAAGAACATTCAGATACAGGCTTGATTATTATCGACACATTAAAGCGTGTTCGTGAAGCCGGTGGAGCCGATTACAGCTATGCAAGTGACTATGATATTGTAGCAAGGCTAAAATCATTGGCGGACAGCCACAATGTTACAATGCTCATTGTTCACCATACTCGCAAGCAAAAAGCGGAAGATATTTTCGATATGATTTCAGGAACAAACGGATTGATGGGAGCTGCCGATGGAGCGTTTGTTCTCAGTAAAGAAAAACGAACTTCTAATAACGCCACACTTGATGTTGCCGGTAGGGATCAACAAGATATGAAAATTCATCTTGTGAGAGATGCCGAAAAACTAATTTGGAATTTTGAAAAGTCTGAAACAGAATTGTGGAAAGAGCCGCCTGAGCCGTTACTTGAAAAAATTGCTACAACTCTTTTGTCGGAAAGTAAAGCGTGGGAAGGTACAGCTTCCGAACTCTGTGAAATTCTCGGAGAAGATGTTAAACCGAATGTTCTTTCGCTGAGGTTAAGTATAAATGCAAACCGACTGCTTAAAGATTATGGCATTCACTACAAAGCAAGTCGAACGCATAACGGACGAAAACTATCTCTTATGAAATAGGCGTGTCAATGTGTGACGACCGTGACAAACATTTTAGTAGCGTGCGAAGTCATAAAACATTGTCACCACCGTCACGGTTTGTCACGCAATAAAGTTTAGCGGAGTGTGCAGAGAGTGACTTTTCAAAGGCGGCTCTTTGCCCCTCGGAGAGCGCAAAACCTGCTTGCAGGTTGCATTTTTGATGGCTCCGCTGTCAAAAGTGCTTTTGCGTTACTCTTGACAAGAGTAACAGAACCGAGAATGAGCAAGTTTATGAGATTGGAGGTATAACTTATGCAAAGGACGATAAGCGCAATGGTGGGTAAAGGCTCGGTCAATCACAACAGCCGCAAGTTTAAGGCTGAAAATGTTGACGGTAGCAGAACGCATTTGAACATTGATTACTGTAACGAGCCAATAAAGAAAATCTATCACGAATTGTTTGACGAAGCGCTAAAAAGATACAACGAAAAGCAGACGAGAGCCGACCGCAGAATAGAAAATTATTATGAAAAAATCAGAAATTCAAAGCAGGAAAAGCCGTTTCACGAACTGATTTTGCAGATTGGCGATAAGGAAAATATGAGCGCCGAAAGCGAAAACGGACAGCTTGCAAGACAGATTTTAGATGAGTATTACCGTGGATTTCAAGAGCGAAATCCCAACCTAAAAGTGTTCTCTGCTCATCTGCATATGGACGAGGCAACGCCACATTTGCATATTGATTTTGTTCCGTTCACAACCGTCAGCAAGCGTGGACTTGATACGAGAGTAAGCCTCAAACAAGCGTTAGCCGCACAAGGTTTCAAAGGCGGAACTCGTGGAGATACCGAGTGGAATCAATGGGTGAGCGCAGAAAAATCCGCACTCGCATTCGTTATGGAACGGCACGGAATTGAGTGGGCACATAAAGGTACGCACGAAAAACATCTGTCTGTTCTTGACTACAAAAAGCAAGAGCGAGCGGCAGAGTTTGAACAATTAGGTGCTAAAATCGAAGAAAAACAAGCTGAATTTAATGTTTTATCCGAGCGAGTGTTAAATTATGATGATGGTTTGGAAAACTTAAAAAATGTGGAAGAAATGCTCGATAATGCACCCGAATATCAGCTCTCCGAGCCGCAAAGTTTTATGTCCGCAAAAGCATATAAAGCAAAAATTGCAGAGCCGCTTATTCAAAAATTAAAAACGTTAATCAAGACGGCATTGGCTCGTTGCTTTGAAGGTTGGGACAGTTATCATAGGTTAAACATCACAAACGGCAACCTATATCGTGAGAACGAAATGCTGGCTAAAATCAACAGTAAGCTGAAAAGCGAAAACGAAAATTTACGTTCAGAGGTCAAGGATTATAAGCTTTTGCGTAAGGTTTTCGGGCATAAACAGATTGACGAGTTGCTTGAACAGGCAAGAAATATTAAAGGTCGTAAGCGTGAAAACCCACGCTCAAGATAAATAAATTTTTGGAGGTAAAACAAAATGGCAAACACAATTTTTGAAAAGCAGGGCGGTACTTATACGCAGCAGGGCGACTATATGTTGCCCGATTTATTACCGGCGGAAGAAGAAAAGAAAGCGAATATCGGCGTTTGGGCAATGAGGCATAAACGATATTTGAAGCAGAATCATAAAGTATTTTACTACAATTTGCTGACAAGCGGTAAGCTCAATTCATATCTTGCAGATATTGAACAGCAGGCGCAACAACTTTTTCTCCGGCTGGTAAATGACTTAGCCGAACAAGAAAATGTAACCGAAGAACTCAAATCAACCGATATGATGTTGTGGGTGCAAAAGATGAATAATACCCGTAACCGTGCGACGGAAATTGCAAATGCAGATTTAATCTACACATAAAAATCACGCCGAGTGCGGCTCGCTTTCGAAGTCGTACTCGGCGTTTATTATTAAAATGGCAACTCATCGTCATCTGTAGTATCAACATCTTCGGTTATTCCCAATACATTTTTAGCTCGAAATAAAAGATGATCGTATGTAAGAATTGATATTTGATTGTATGCAGCGTTGAGTATTCTGTAAGCTTCTCGCTGTTCATCGTTCCAATCATTAGAACGGCCAAAAATCAAAATGCATCGTGGTTTTATTACTTTACTTTTTGTCTTTTCAATGAATTTAACACTATTTGCTTCACGCTCAATAGCATAAATATAGTTGAGGCATTGAGTAATAGCTTTAACTAAATCAGTGGAAGGAACATAGTTATTGTGATCTTTTGTTGCAGACCAAAACTGCAAACCATTTGGCTTTTTTATTTCCACCAAATCCACGAATCCGTCAAAAGCACGCATTATATAGTCTGCAATATTCTCAGTATCTATATTTCGTTCATCAATAATTTGTGCAAAATCCGAACCGAGAACCCACTTGTTTTCGGAAAACCAATCTTGCCAAAAAGATTCATGCAATGCTTCTCCAAGATTTTTTTCAAAATCAATAAGAGCCTCTTTCTTTTTTATGGATGTTGCAGCAATAAATACATTGTCAGACAGAATTCCTTTTTCAATCAGAAGTTCGGCAGTATCACTATTCTTTTCAACTAACTCCTTAAATTTATTTATAAGTTCTTCGTCGTTTTCTGAAACACAGATATATTTGCCTGATCCAAGGTTAATTGGTGTATAATTGTCTGAAATATATGAGAGGAGACTGTTTAACTCGTCATTGTCAAGAGTTAATTCACTTTTTGGCTTTTGAGTTTCTACATTTCCAAAAGGCATAGTATATCTTCCGAGTTTCAACGAGATATCTGTTTTATCAGAATTATGTGGAATACTCATTAACATTGCTTGAGAATAAACCCTGGATTTAGTTTTTAAAACAAAGGGCTCTGCGTAATCAATTCCTTTTGCTGAAGTTTTTATTTCACTCATATATGAAGCCTCAAATCTTATTGCTAAACGGCAATGATTTAATATAATTTTTCATAAACTGATAATCTGGTTTTTCGTTGTCATCTACAGGTAATTTTATTTTTAAATTATCAATGCCATTTGTGCAATTTCTACCATAACAAAATCTAAAACTTTCATAATTGATAATTGTAGCAAAAAAAAGCATAACTTCTGCAGAATGCATACCGTCTAAAAACTCTAGGGCTTTAACACGTGTGCCAATATAAAAATCTCTATATTGAACTGCTGCAAAAAAGGTTCCTCTGTCTGCTAAGCTTATTGTTTTGGTATGATCAAAAAGTTTTTGTCCTTCAATTTCAGCAGAATATACTTTTATTCCATTGTTTTCTGCACTATGTGATACAACAGGAATATCTCCATCGTTTATGTTCCCAATTATCAGGTCGCCACCCGTATAAGTTCTAAATATTTCGCCAATTTTGAACGAAAGCCATTTTTTATTCTTTAAATTCATCTCTCTAGGGTGTTCAATTCCTGCGTAGGTATTTTCAAATTCTAATTGATTCACATTATCTAAATACCAACAAGCTTTATCATAACCCTCGTTTAAAAAATAATCGGGAATAGTTGATACATCGGATTTTAAATTTTCTATATACTGGTCTATGAAATCAAAATCTATTATTCCTTGACATATACTTGGGAGTTTTATTATGAAATCAGTTTTTATATGGGAATTCAATTCTCTTGCAAAAGCTTTATAATTATTTTTACTTTCATATCTGATAAGATTAGCAATAAATAATTTAACATTTTCGCTCATTGGATTAATTTCTGACAACACAGCTACATTTTGGCTAGTATAAAATGGTTGTCTTTGAATAAAACACGATCCAATATATTCTCCACCCAATGCAATTGTCATATCACCGGCAGGATAAGGTGATATACTATCTATAAAATCAACACAAGCAGTAACACCATTGTTCTTACTTGATCTACCTACAAAGTTTACAGTAGGATCAAATGTTGTCATTTTACTTTTATCAAATTTGTTTCCTGAATCTATATGAAACAAATCATACAAATGATAATCGTACCATATCGCATCTTGTAAATTCATTTTTATTCCTCCAAAAGTCCATTTTCCTCCATATACTTAAACAAAGCATATTTTTTCAGGGTTCTTTCAAAATCGTCATCTGTTAACTTCGAATAATCCGTTTCAATATAAGCTTCTGCTAAAGCTTCATCTTTAATATTTATTTTCTTCTTTAACCATATATATTTGTTTGGATTTGCAGTTCCATCTATTTGATCTAACCATTCCTTCTTAATAGCTTTCCAGTTTCCTGAATCTTTTCGTCCATTATGAGGGATCACAACAAAACCATCATTTTTCCATCTCGCAAAGAAAACAGACTTGTCTTCGTCATGTTTTATATGTGCCTTAAACACCATTATACAAGTTGGAATGCCTACTCTACTATCAAAAAACAAATTAGAAGGCATTGTCATACAAGCTAACAAAGTATGGTGCTTCAAAAGTTCTTTTCTTAATTTTGCTCCACTATTACTTGCACATGACATAGGAACGATGGCTATGCCTATTCCGCCAGTTTTTAAGTAGTGTAACATAGAGGCGATAAAGTCAAGTTCATCCTGTCCTTTAGAAAAAACCACCTCATCTAATTTGGTATTATCAAGTTCATTCTCTATTTGAGCAAGTTTTTGTTTTTGAATTTCTATATCATTTTCAATTTTCTTTTTATCATTATCAGAAATATTGCTTCCTTTTTTCTTTGCTTGTGACAATTTTTTGGTTAATACTTTTAACTTTCCTTCAATTTCTTCTTTTCTTGAAATAATTTCATAGTTTTGAGATGAAGAATTATCCTTTTTATCAAGAGAATATGGTGGATTAATCATAGCAATATCGATTCTTCCAAAACTTGCTAATGCTTCGTGAAGTGGAATCTTCTTATCTTCCAAATATGTTTTTCCACTATCATCTACTGGAGCATAAGAATCCACTAATAAAGAAGAGCAATTAAATAAGTTTGATTTTCCGTCGCCGTGAAATCTCATGTTTGCATATGCTAATGCATACATTGATGGATCCTTTTCAACACCAATAAGACTATTTTCTTGTGCTAAACTATATTTATTACTTTTCTCTGTTTCGCTTATTCTTTGTGTATAAATATTTTCTTTAATTCTTGCTAACGCTGATATTAAGAAAGCTCCTGTACCGCAACATATATCTATTACTTTTGTATTTTCAGTCATTTTTTCATCAGAGTAGTATTCGGCAATATCGCAAAATAACTCTGTAATATGCTTTGGTGTTAAAACGATACCTTTTTCTTTGGCATTACCTTTAGTAAAGCGAAGAAATGTTGTGTAAAATTCACCCATTACATCAATGCCTTTATAATGGTCAAGTACTTCAATAACATTTTCATAAAGAGAATAAATACAACGAGATAATACGGTATCTCCATCTAAAAAATCCCTGTTTTCACCTTTTGGAGCACGCAGCAACTCATCTTTTGCTAAAAGATTATTGTAGAATTTTTTTAGTGCTGTTCTTTTACCTTTTGGTATATTGTCTATATCCCAAATACCTCTTACATAATCATCTTCAAGTTCATCGCCATCACCATATAAAGCAGCTTTCAACATTTTGACAGAATTTTTTCCAATAGGGTCAGATAACATTCTTTTGGATTTTGTTCCTTTTTTAGATTCAATTGCCGACTTTGTATCTTGATATAATTTAGATTCGTGGTTGGTCAATCCTAAAATGATAGCTGAAACAAATCCTGCTTTCGAATTATCCTCAATTCCGTTCGCCCTTAAAAATTTAGCACAGGAAAGCGTATATCTTCTTAATTCTTTCTTAACCTCTGCTTCTGTAGCAGCGAATCTTTCTAAAACAATCTCAATATCTTTTTCGTACTTATTAATTGATTGCATTTCGTTTTGTAGTAAACCATCAGCTAATAATTCTATATCTAAAACATCACCATTTTTTGGCCAAACAAAAGATGTTATTCTGTTTTCCATCAAAGTTTGGCCCGAAACAGCAATTGCAATAACATCGTATTTATCTGACAAAAACGAAGCATACCATAAAGCACCATCTATTGCATATTTAGCCGTGTCGTCTGATGTGCCAAATCCATTAACTTTGTAATCATCTAAATCCGAATACTTGCTGTGATCAGAAGTTTTAGCTTTGCATTCAATAACTACAATAATATTAGAATTATCTTTAGTAACAATAAAATCGGGAGTACCCTTGTTTTCCATATTTTGCTTTTTACTCGCCTTTTCAAAAATAGCAGAAAGCCAGTCGTAATCTGTTCCTTTATAACTATCTTCTTTGAACCAAGTAATTCCATCAACTTTTATGTTTTGGTTTGACGGATAATCGATAATATCTTTTAAAACATCTGCAGTTAAGCCTTTTGTTGTTTCTTCACTTGCTTTGCTCATTTTTGAATCTCCTTATTCCATTTATTTTCATTTGAGTACCATTGGTCAGTGAATTTTTCGTCTTTGACCGCCGCCGTAAACGGTTTCGTCAAAAACTGTTTTATAGTTTTCAGCACTGTGTTAAAATCATCAGTTTTCGTATCAATCTTTCGATAGAATGCTTTCCACTTTTTCTGCATAGCAGAATCATTTGCAAAGCTCATAACCTGTTCAAACTGTTCAATCGTAAAGGTGTGTCCTCGATTTTCAAAAGTTTTCTTCAGCGCCTCAGTGAGCACCTTACCGTCAAAATCAAATTTGTTGGCAAGATAGTAGATATCGTAGTAATCCTTCATTCGGCTGGAAAATTCCATTAAATCGAGAATTGCATCAAGCTTTTCGGCAATTGTCGTTTCCAACGAATATGTATTTACCGTCGGAGAAGTGAAATCGTCAAGCTGTGTAGGGATTTTTCGCTTTTCCTGCTTTGGAACAATTACATCTCCCACTCCGAAATCAATGCTGAAAGGCGTTCTCGTATTCTTGATATGTGCAACGAGCGATGCACCGATACCGGCATATTTCTTTGCGACGGCAATGGGTGCAACATCTGTTATCTCAAAAGTGATAAAATCGTTTTCGCTTGGTGCTGCGATAATTTCTTCAAGCACAACTCGCAGTTGCTCAGGAGTGTTTGGCATTTGACGAAGTAAAAAGTCAACATCGACTGTAACTCTGCTGTCAAATCCGGTGAGCGAATAGATAAACAATCCGCCTTTGAGAACAAAATTTTCTGCATATTTTGATTTTTCAAGTCTGCGCAAAAATTCTTCCTGACAAAAGAGTTGTAAGCAGAGTTGATAACTTCTTCCGCTTGCGGCAGCCTTATTCTTTAATCGAGTAAGCACAGACGCTGCAATATCAGCCATTAAGCAACACCTCCATCAGTTCGGTGACTTTTTTATGCACACGCAATTTTTGGGAATAAGCAGAAAGGTTATTCAGATTCTTTTTGTCGTCTTTTACATAAGCGTTAATAGCCTTGTTAAAAATTTCGTTATCTAATCTTGAACGATACTTAAAACAATCACATATTGTTCGCTCGCGGTCATATACAGGCAGCTCAACCCCGTTGAAGTTATCGGTGGTTTTCCCAAGTTCATACAACTCGGGCTGCATATAATAAGGATGAATGGTAAGTAAATCCACTTTCAGTTTTGTTCTTGACATTGAACGAGGTACAGCTATTGACCATTTTCGTGGTGCAAAGTCGCTGTAACCATAGTGAAACAATGCAGATTCAACACAAACTATTCCTTTTGGGATGAGTGTTGCAAGCAATTGTTCTTCTGAAGAAATACCTTGTTCGGCAAGTTGATAATATCCGTGTCGTACACGATTAAGAAAGCCTGCGTTACACAGGTTTACGACATCAACAGCTCTGATTCCGGCTGCAACAAAGTCTGCAGATTTTGCAATGCCATTATTGTCTACTACCACTTCTTTTGCTCGCTTTTGAAGATTCACTCATTCACCCTCTTCCTTAAATAAAATTCACGCACAGCGAACACGTAATTGTGTGCTGATTTTATTATACCTGAGACAACTAAAAAAATCAATTAAAATTTAAGCACATTTTTTTAAATGTGTGCGTAAAATTAAAATACATCTTGCAAAATAAAAAGAAATCAAGTATAATATAAATTGTAAAATCAATCCGGTTGCAATCATTCTTTTCTTGCAACCATCGGTTTTATCGCACCTGATAAGAAAATGATAAATTCTCGTCATACAGGTATGATAATATGGATTATCAAAATATTACGAAGACTACACGATACATTTTATAAACAAAATGCGTTAAGTTTAGCCTTTCGGCAACGAGTGGGAATAACTCCGCAATCTCGATAAACGCCCTATTTACAAGGCATTCGAGAGGTTTGCAACCCAAAACGGCAACATTTTGGCAACAATAAAATATTCACATAAAACTAAGAGCTATCAGACATCAAGTCCGATAGCTCTTTTTGCTGATTATGGAAATCTATTTAGTTAAATAATTGTTTAAGATTTTATGATTAACTGAAAACACAGAAGCCTTGAAGAAAATGTTATATCGGAGTTGCAAAGGGGATTTTCAACCGGCATGATGTATGCCGATATTGCAAGAAATATCAGTAATTGGGGAACAGCCGATTTAAACCGTTCAAAGCGAATAGCACGAACGGAAGGGCATCGTGTGCAATGTAAAGCGGATTTAAACTGCGCTTATCGTGCAAGGCAAATGGGATGTGATACCGTTAAGCAATGGAACGCAACCCTTGACGGAAAAACAAGAGATTCCCACGCTGCTATTGGTAAAGAGTGGCGAGAACTTGAAGAACCTTTTTCAAACGGTTTGATGTATCCTAAAGAGCCGGGTGCTCCCGCAGCTGAAAGGTGTAATTGCCGTTGTATTCTTGACGATGTGCCAAGATGGTATGTTGAAAAGGGTGGTGGTCGGTATCGCAGGGATAATAATACAGGCGAAATTATCAAAGCAAGCAATTATCAAGAATGGAAAGAAAAATACTATTCTGCTATTGATAACTTGAAGAAGGATGCTATAATAAATAATAGCTTGAAGTCTGATAAAAATGTTTTTACAGATAAAAAAAGTAAAACTCAAAGTGTTGCTTGATGATGGTACGAAGGTATATGTTACAGATAATAAGGTTGAAAGCGAAGCAATACTGTATACCGGAACAAAGTACAAATTGATTGATACAAACAGGCTGATGGATTTAAAGGGCGATTCTTGGCTTGAAATAATAAGAATAATTAAGTAGGTGATATGATGACAGAAGAAGAAAAAGCAAAAAGAAGATTTTTTATGTCTGAAGATGCAAGAACTGTGTTTATTCCGCCTTGTGCTGTCTGCAAAAATGTGGATGGACTGAATTGCAAGGCATTAAAGGGCAGACGTCCTGAAAAATATTATATGGATGATAATCCTGATTTTCAGAAATGTCCTAAATTCGATTTTAATCCAAATGCGTTTTATGCAGACAAATATAAGAAATTATCAAAGCATTATAATTGGTAAGCATCCACATATTGATTGTGGATGCTTTTCTTATGCCAAAATTTAATACAGTTGAATGAAGCACTTTGCGATTATGCAAGGTGCTTTTTTATTCTTATGAAATTAAGCTTGCTCTTTTGGAAGTGTTATAAGCATAACCGTGCCGTTATCCGAGCTTTCTTCAATTTTTATTGCACCCTTGTGGAGCAACACAATTTCCCAAACAAGCGACAATCCAAGGCCTACTCCGCCGTGCGCTCTGCTGCGTGATTTGTCAATGCGGAAGAAAGGTTGGAAAATACTTTCTCTGTATTGTTCCGGTATGCCGTGGCCGTTATCACGCACACGAATTGAAATTTTATCACCGTCATCGCAAACGGAAATATGCACTTGCGCATTTGCGCGATTATACCGTATGGCGTTTTCGGTAAGATTAAATATCAATCTGTAAATCAATGTGTCGCTGCCGATCATTGTGCCGTTGCCGTCATAATTAAGGGCAATTCCTTTTTCCTCCGCAATCGGCTCAAGATCGGTTATGATTTCTTCTATCATTGGGGCAAGCTCGATTCTGTCGTTGCAGGGCACAGAGCGCAGCTCGCTCATTTCAAGCAATGTTTTTGTCATTTGAGACATTCGCTCGGTTTGCTCTTGCAAAAGCTTTAAAAACTCTGCCGTTTCCGGCTGCACATCGGGATGCTCTGCGGCAAAAAGCTCAATTTGCGCCTGAGTCAGCGCAAGGGGAGTTCGCAATTCATGAGCCGCATTTCCCGTGAATTGGCGCTGTGCCGAAAAGCCCTCATCAAGCCGCTTGATCATGCTGTTGAACGATTTGCTGAATTGCTTGAATTCAGGAAGCACATCCTCGCTGATTTGCACATCCGCAAGATTGTTTGGCTGCACATTTTCAACCTGAGCGGCAAAGCTGCGAAGCGGCTTTAATGCACGGCCGCTTACGAAATATGCAAGCACACCGCCAAGCAGAGTAACCGCCGCGGTTATATACCAATTTGTTGTGCCGAAGGATTGCTGTGCTCCGCTTACGATAATAGTAACCTCATTATCAAGATTTTCGCTTTGCGGGTCAAATGCTCCCGGCTCGCCGCCGTCAATATCGCTGTAAGCCGAAATGCCGTTTCCTATTGAATCCATATAATGCTTGCCGGAATATCCTATCAGGCAATTCATCAGCACACATGTTATGCAAATTAAAATAGCCGTCATTATGGTTATGCGCCATTGCAAAGATAGCTTTTTCATTTTCTTTCCTCCATAACATAGCCTTCGCCTATGCGATTGTGTATGGTGTCATATCCCATGGCGGCACGCAATTTCTTTCTCAAAGCAGAAATATGCACTCTTATTGAATTGCTGAAATTATCAACGCTGCTGTCCCAAACATGCTCAAGTAGCTCCTCTTGGCTTATCGGGCGCCCTTGGTTAAGCATTAGATATTCAAGTATTCCCGTTTCTTTTCTGGTTAAAGAGAGAGCTTCCCCGCACACGGCGCCTTTGCGTGTTTTTGTGTTAAATGTAAGCTCTCCGCAGGTTAAAACAACATCGTTTTGCGTAAAGCGCCTGAGCGTCAGGCTGCGAATTCTTGCAGCAAGCTCGTCTAAGTGAAAAGGCTTTGTCAGATAGTCGTTTGCGCCGGCGTCCAATCCCTCAACCTTATCTGCAATCTCACAGCGCGCCGATAAAATAAGCACCTTTGTGTCGCAATCCGTTTTTCGCAGGGATTTAAGCAATGTCATTCCGTCTGTATCGGGTAGATTAAGATCAAGCACAACAAGATCAAAATTTTCAACGGCAAGCATTTCTGCCGCCGCTTTTCCGTTGTAACAATAATCAACGCTGTATGCAAGGCGCTTCAGGCTGCGAACAATTGTGTCGCAAAGAGCTTTTTCATCTTCAACAACTAAAATATGCATTATGTTTCTCCTAACAGGATTTTGGCTTTAGAATATTTATATTATAGCATAAAGCAAGGCTTGCCTGCACAATAAATATTCCGGAGCAAACGGTTATATATGCAATGAGTGCCGTTTGCAAACAGAAAATTTGCTATGTGATGATATTATATCATAAAGGCATAAAGTCTTTGTTAAATTTCTTTTCTTAACAAAGATTTTATGCCTGTTGTGATAAGATGTGTGCAACAAAGGAATTTGAAGGGAGTGATCATGTTGTTTAAGTTGAAAAAAGCTTTGTCTCAGGGCGGCTTGCTGATTGCCGGTGCGGTTATGGTTTGCTGCGGTGCAATGAGGGGCGAGGTTGAATCCGTGTTAAGTAAGGCAATAAGATTGTGCTTGGAGTGTATTGGGATTGGATAAGAAAAAGAAAAAGAAAAAAGCATCGCGCCTTATAAGCCGCTTCAGAGGCTTGATACAGGCTTGCGCGGCCCTTGCAGCAAACATACATTTGCCTAATTTTTTTAAGGGCGGAATATATCAGGGCAACGGCAAGGCTGTTTGTGTGCCGGGGTTAAACTGCTATTCATGCCCGGCTGCATCGGGCGCTTGCCCAATAGGCGCATTTCAAGCGGTGGTGGGCTCATCAAAATTCAGCTTTTCATATTATATAACCGGATTTCTGATTTTGATAGGTGTGCTTCTCGGCCGTTTTGTTTGCGGCTTTTTGTGCCCGTTCGGTTGGCTGCAGGATTTGCTGCATAAAATTCCGGGCAAAAAGCTTTCAACAAAAAAGCTTAAACCCCTAAGGTATCTGAAATATGCCGTTTTGCTTTTTGCCGTGGTTTTGCTTCCGGCGCTTGTTGTAAATGATGTGGGCATGGGCGATCCTTTCTTTTGCAAATATATTTGCCCGCAGGGTGTGCTTGAGGGCGCAATTCCGCTCTCTGCCGTTAATGAGGGAATACGCGCTGCTTTAGGCTCTTTGTTTACTCAAAAGCTTATAATTTTAATTGCAGTGGTTGTTTTAAGCATTTTGTTTTATCGCCCGTTTTGCAAATGGATTTGCCCGCTCGGTGCCTTTTATGCGCTTATGAACAAGGTTTCTCTTCTTGGAATAAAGGTTGATGAGCATAAATGCGTTTCATGCGGAAAATGCGCAAAGGCCTGCAAAATGGATGTTGATATTACAAAATCACCCAATCACACCGAGTGTATACGCTGCGGCAAGTGCATAACCGCCTGCCCAACGGATGCTTTAAGCTTTCATTACGGATTCGGAATGCCGTCAAAAAACATCGGCGGAAATTCGGCACCGTGTAAGAAAAATAAATTAAATAATAAAACGGAGGAACAGTTATGAAAATCTCAAAAACATCAAAAATATTGGCTGTTATAATGGCGTTGGTGCTTGCGCTTGGCCTTGCAGCCTGCTCGGCAAACAAAGACGGCAGCAAGGGCGGCGATTCCGAAATTGCCTCATTAATGGCAACGGAACCCGGCAGCATTGATGAGGCAACAGAGCTTTATAATAAGCTTATGCAAAAGGAAAACGATATCCTAACAAATAATTCTCAGCTTTGGGAAAAAGTGTTTCTTTCTGCCAATAAAAACACTCCCATGATTGAAGACGGCACAAATTACGGCGATTTTCTGCTTTCAACTATCGAAGGCGCAAAAGACAGCTTCACTGCCGAAGAACTTAAAACTCTTAAAGCAGGTGCAGAGCAAATTAAAGAAATTGAAAATAAGCTTACGGTTTTGGAACAAAAATATCCCGGCTGCGGAAGCAAGCCCCAGGAAAACGACAGTGTTGATGCCGCAACCGCGGGAATGACGGG
>ULML01012710.1_pt1 | contig 18117 bp, 17 predicted proteins | sample 1951651 | NCBI WGS metagenome assembly ULML01 (sample SAMEA4835549, study PRJEB28245) | human gut metagenome | biome: gut microbiome; material: fecal sample | place: Denmark | collected 2008
CAGCCTAAATTCAGTAAATTAAATCCGGTAAAGGGTTTTGGAAGGATTTTTTCAAAGAATTCGATCGTGGAACTGATCAAATCGATTGCAAAGATTGGCGTGATCGGTTATATTGCGTTTTCTGAGGTTCAGAAATATGCATCAGAGCTGTATTTATTGTATGATATCGGTCTGTATCAGGCAATCGGACTAGTAGGGGATATCCTGTTTTCTGTAGGAATCAAGGTGGCGGCAGCTTATCTGGTCATTGCACTGCTTGATTTTGCTTATCAGAAATGGAAGTTCAGGCAGGATATGATGATGACCAAGCAGGAAGTGAAGGATGAATATAAGAACCAGGAAGGGGATCCGCAGATCAAGGGAAAGCAGAGACAGCGTATGCGTGAGGCTTCCCAGCGGAGAATGATGCAGCAGCTTCCGGAAGCAGACGTTGTTATTACGAACCCGACACATTTTGCGGTAGCGATCAAGTATGATCCGGACAGGTACGATGCTCCTTATGTGCTTGCAAAAGGTGAAGATTATCTGGCACAGAAGATCAAGGAGATTGCCAGGGAGCATGACATTGAAATTGTAGAAAATAAGCCATTGGCACGTATGCTTTATGCCAATGTGGATATCGGAGGCCTGATTCCTCCGGAACTTTATCAGGCGGTGGCGGAAGTGCTTGCTTTTGTATATCACCTGAAGGGGAAAGCATAAAGGATTGAGTAGACCGAAGACGACAGGAAAGGAGAGCAGACATGAAAAAGGCAGACGTTGGTGTAGCGGCATATATCGTAGCAGCCTTTGTAATGCTGATTGTACCGATTCCAAGCTGGCTTCTGGATGTTCTGCTTGCATGTAATATTGCGATTGCATTTACGATCCTGTTTACTACGATGTTTTCCAAGGAAGTACTGGATATGTCATTCTTCCCGACCATTCTGTTGTTCACCACCATTTTCCGTATTGCACTGAATGTATCTTCGACCCGTCTGATTCTTACAACCGGTGATCCGGGACAGGTGGTAGCAACCTTCGGAAGCTTTGTTGGTGGCGGGGATCTGATTGTAGGTGCGATTGTATTCCTGATTTTGCTGATTGTGCAGTTTATGGTGATCAACAAAGGTTCCGAACGTGTAGCTGAAGTAACGGCACGGTTTACTTTGGACGCAATGCCCGGTAAACAGATGGCGATTGATGCGGACTTAAATACGGGAGCAATCAATGATGCCGAAGCAAAAAGGCGAAGAGACAAGATTCAGGAAGAAGCGAGCTTCTTCGGATCCATGGATGGTGCGGTAAAGTACGTAAAGGGAGATGCAACGGCAGGTCTTATTATTACCGCAGTCAATGTCATCGGCGGTATCGCCATGGGTGTACTGCGGCAGAATATGGATATTACAGCGGCACTGAATAAATATGTTATTTTAACAATCGGTGACGGTCTGGTAAGCCAGATTCCTTCTCTTCTGATCTCACTTTCTACAGGTATTCTGGTTACGAAGGGATCGAAGGATGCAGACTTTGGTACGGTACTGATCAGACAGTTATTCGGTGTACCAAGAGCCTTGTATCTGGTAGGTGCAATTATTGCAGGACTTGGTATTGTTACGCCGCTTCCCACAGTGGTTTTCCTGGCATTGGGACTGATTTTTGTCGTGACGGGACGTGTGATTGCGGGAACGATCGAAACAGCGCAGATTGAAAATGAAGTTGATACGGAGGAGGCAGCGGCAGAAGAGATCCGGCAGCCTGAGAATGTCAACAGTCTCCTGCAGGTGGATCCGATCGAGCTGGAGTTTGGCTACGGTATTATTCCGTTAGCGGATGTGAATCAGGGCGGTGACCTGCTTGACCGGGTGGTGATGATCCGGAGGCAGATTGCACTGGAATTAGGTACGGTAGTGCCGATTATCCGACTGCGTGATAACATTCAGCTAAATCCGAACCAGTATATTATTAAGATTAAAGGCATACAGGTGAGCGAGGGCGAAATCCTGTTTGATCACTATATGGCAATGAATCCGGGCTATGTGGAGGAAGAGATTACCGGTATTCCAACGTTTGAACCGTCCTTCCATCTGCCGGCCATCTGGATTACGGAAGGGCAGCGGGAACGTGCAGAGAGCCTTGGCTATACGGTAGTGGATCCTCCTTCTATCATTGCAACCCATCTGACGGAAATTATCCGCCAGCATATTGCAGAGCTCCTGACCAGACAGGATGTACAGAATCTGGTAAACAACTTAAAGGAAACAAATCCTTCGCTGGTAGACGAACTGATTCCGAAGCTTCTTGGACTTGGCGAGGTACAGAAGGTATTGCAGAACCTGCTTAAGGAAGGAATTTCTATCCGTGACCTTCTGACGATCTTTGAAACATTGGCAGATTATGCACCTTCTACGAGAGATACGGATATCTTAACCGAGTATGTGCGTCAGAGCCTGAAACGTGCGATTTCCAATAAGTTCTTCCCGCCGAATGAGACAACGAGCGTGGTAACGCTGGATCCGAAGATCGAGCAGGAAATTATGGCAAGTGTGAAGCAGACGGAAAACGGTGCTTATCTGACACTGGATCCGGAACGTACGAAGGCCATTATCAAATCAGTGGAAACGGAGATTGCAAAGCTGGAAAACCTGGGGAAGAATCCCATTATTATTACTTCTCCGATTGTCCGTATGTATTTCAAACGACTGACAGAGGATTATGTGAAGGATCTGATTGTAGTATCCTATAATGAAGTGGAAAATAATGTAGAATTACAGTCTGTAGGAATGGTGACAGCATGATAATCAAGAAATTTCAAGGGAAAACAGAAGCAGAAGCAGTAGAAAGTGCGAAGAAAGAATTGGGAGACGGCATTGTCATTATGAATGTCCGGAATGTAAAGAAGAAGGGGATGTTCAGTTTTCTTAAGCCTCAGATGGTTGAAGTAACGGTGGCGCTTGAAGAAGAACCGGTAAGACCGGGAACAGTGCCGGAAAAGGACCTGAATCTGACAGATGCCATTGCAAATATCCGCTCCGTCAGTGAGAAAGCCCTGCAGCAGGAGGCAGCAGGGAAAAAGGAACAGGGCAGTCAGGAGGAGAAGCATGCGGACAGCACAGTCATTGAAGAAAAGCTTGACAGCCTGCATTTCCTTTTGGAGCAGCAGATGCAAAAGCCTGAAGAGAATAAGACAGAGGACAGGGCAGAAGCAGAAGAAGAGACGCCGAGTGAAATGGAGCAGTTTATGAAGCTGCTTTATAATACCATGCTGGAAAATGAAGTCAATGAAAAATATGCCAACCAGATCATTGATGAAATTGAAAAATCCAACAAGCCGAACATGCCGTTTGACTATGCACTTTCCAATATCTACCAGAAAATGATCCTGAAATTCGGGAAGCCGGCAGGCATTACTCCGGCGGCCCAGGGACCGAAGATGTTATTTTTTATCGGACCTACCGGCGTTGGAAAGACAACAACCATTGCCAAAATAGCCTCACACTTCTGCGTGGATGGAGGTAAAAAGGTGGCATTGCTTACCGCAGATACTTATCGTATTGCAGCAGCAGAACAGCTGCGGACCTATGCAAATATCCTGGAGGTTCCGTTCCGGATTATTTATTCGGTTGAGGAGCTTTCCCAGGCCATGCGGGACTTTAAGGATTGCGACTATATTTTAGTGGATACGGCAGGACATTCCCACCAGAATGCCGAGCAGAAGAAAGTGATGAAGGAGCTGATTCATTCTGTGGATGGTATTCTTGAAAAAGAGGTATTTCTGGTATTGAGTGCAACGACGAAGTACCGGGATCTGCTAAGCATTGCGGATACTTATTCGGATATGACAGATTACAAGCTGATTTTCACAAAGCTGGATGAAACCATAACGCTGGGAAATCTGTTAAACTTAAAGCTTTATACCGGAGCACCGCTCTCTTATGTGACCTGCGGACAGAATGTACCGGATGACATTGAAGATTTCAATCCGCAGAAGACTGTAAAAAGATTGCTTGGAGGGAAGCAGAAATAGTACGAAAATACGATTCAATACAAAAGATCAAAAGATCGGGGATAGGAAATGGATCAGGCAGAACAGTTAAGAAATATCATAAAGGCAGGTAATGTGAAACGCAGCAGGCCTTTGGCACGGGTGATCACGGTCACAAGTGGAAAGGGCGGTGTTGGAAAATCCAATACAGCGATCAATCTGGCAATTCAATTCCGTAAGATGGGAAAGAAGGTCGTGATTCTGGATGCGGATTTTGGACTTGCCAATATTGAGATTATGTTTGGCGCAGTACCAAAACACAATCTCAGTGATTTGATTTATCAGGGTAAAAATATTAAAGACATCATCACCTGGGGACCGATGGAGGTTGGATTTATCTCCGGTGGATCCGGGATCACGGGGTTGTCGAATTTAAGTAAGGATTATCTGACGTATATTGTCCATAATCTTGCGGAACTGGATACCATTGCAGATGTTATTATTGTAGATACCGGAGCCGGAATTTCGGATGCGGTACTGGAATTTCTTGTGGCAAGTGGCGAAATCCTGCTTGTGACAACACCGGAACCGACTTCCATTACCGATTCCTATTCGTTGTTAAAGGCATTGAACGGACACCCGGGACTGGAACGGGACAATACGCAGATTTGTATGATAGCCAATCGTGTCAGCACTGCAAACGAAGGAGAAGTATTATTCCAAAAACTCGATGTAGTGGTAAGCCGTTACCTGAAGCTTCCCATTACCTATTTGGGTGCTGTGCCGCAGGATCCGCTTTTGGCAAAGGCTGTGATGCAGCAGCTTCCGGTTTCCTTACAGAATCCGCAGGCAAGGTCTGCGCAGGCCTATGAAGAGATCGCAGCAAAGCTGATGAAACAGGATGAAGGACAGAATACACAGAAGCGTGGTGTTGCCGCATTCTTTTCACATATTATAGGAAAGAGAAACAACGGTTAGAGGGGGAGCAAAATGCTGTCAAAATACGTGAAGCCCGGAGACAAGGTGGAAGTTCAGGCGGTAGAACGGGTAAAATTCGCAGATGAAGGAGAAAAGAAAAAGGTTTACGCCAGTATGGTCAGTGATATTTTATCGGATGACCAGTTGGAAATTGTGATGCCGATGGAAAAATCCAAGCTGATTCTGCTTCCGGTAAATGCTGAGTATGACGTGTATTTCTATACGGAATCAGGGCTTTACCAGTGCTTTGTGAAGGTTGTTGACCGTTATAAACAGGATAATCAGTATATTCTTCTACTGGAGCTTACGAGTAATTTGAGAAAATTCCAAAGGAGAGAATATTATCGTCTGGGCTGTGCTCTTGAAATGAGTGCCCGTCCACTGGAAAAGGAAGAGATCAGGGCAGTTGAGAACAATGATAAGTATCTGGTGCCGGGACTTCCTCTTAAGAGAAGTGTGATTGTGGACATCAGCGGTGGGGGAATCCGGTTTGTCGGGGATTACTGTTATGAGCCGGATAGTCTGGTCTGTTGCAAATACAATCTGGCAACCGATGGAAAGAGTAAAGAATATACGCTGATTTCAAAGATTTTAACAGCACGGGAGCTGCCAGACCGGCCGGGACTTTATGAGCACCGTGCTCAGTACATTCATATTGATACAGCAGAGCGGGAAGAAATTATTCGGTTCATTTTCGAGGAAGAAAGAAAACACAGAAAGCGGGAAAAAGGAATATAGACGATTACTTTGCACTCATGTGAAGGATAAAGTGTGGTATACTAAGTATATGTAAATACCAGCATCGAAAGATGTGGCAGACACATCAGGTCAAGAACATGTGAAAGGAAATAAAGTAAATATGATTAGAACGGATTCCGCAGGCAAGGTGGTCGCGATTGCCAGTTCTACCGGGGGTCCCAAGGCGTTGCAGAAGCTGATACCTTTGCTGCCGAAGGAACTGAATGCTCCGGTATTGCTCGTACAGCATATGCCCGCAGGCTTTACAGAAGCACTGGCGTCCAGACTGAACGACCTGAGCAGAGTTACTGTGAAGGAAGCAGAAGAAGGTGATATCCTTCAGAAAGGCTGTGTTTATCTGGCCAGGGGTGGCAGGCATATGAATGTGGTCCGGTGTTTACGGGGCCATATGATTCATTATTCGGATGAGCCGCCAAGAGAGGGCGTGAGACCATGCGCCAACTATATGTATGAATCGTTGGCAGACAGTGCATATGATTTGATCGTATGTGCGGTTCTTACAGGCATGGGTGCCGATGGCACGGCTGGAATCGCTGCATTGAAGCAAAAGAAAAAAGTACTTGTTTATGCGCAGGATGAAGACAGCTGCACGGTGTATGGAATGCCGAAGTGCATTATCAAAAGCGGACTGGCTTTAGTGGGAATTCCACTCGAACGTATTGCGCAGGAAATTATTAAGAACGTGGGGGTATGTTAAAATGGATGTAAGTCAATATTTGGAAATTTTTCTGGATGAAGCCAAAGAACATCTTGAGAATCTGAATACGCAGATTCTGAAGCTGGAACAGGAGCCTGAAGATACGGATACCATTAACGAGATCTTCCGGGCAGCGCATTCCTTAAAGGGAATGGCAGGCACCATGGGATATAAGAGAATGCAGACGCTGACTCATGATATGGAAAATGTATTCTCTGAGATCCGTAACGGCACATTGAAGGTGTCTGCAAACATGATTGATACTTTATTCCAGTGTCTGGATGCACTTGAAGAGTATACCAATAATATTCAGGAAAGCGCGGATGAAGGAACAAACGATAACCAGCCGCTGATCGAAATGCTGAACAGCTTCTTAAAGGGCAGCAATGCTCCTGCAAAGGAGGAAAAGAAAGAGGATCCCGCAGCTGCGGAAGCAGAAAAGAAAGCAGCTGCAGATGGCGAAGAAAAGTGGAAAGAAATTGTTCTTACCGATGATCAGAAGCATGTATTCCGTACCGCTAAGGAACAGGGAAAGAATACATATGGTATGACGGTTTATATTCAGGAGAACTGTCTGCTTAAGGCAGCAAGAGCGTTTCTTGTATATAAGGCTGTGGAGGAACGGGCAGAGATTATTGTCTGCAATCCTTCAGCGCAGGATATAGAGGATGAGAAGTTTGATCTGGATTTCAGCCTGATCGTGGTAACCGATAATTCCTTAGACGAAATCCTTCATGCGGCAAGAAACGTATCCGAAATCGATAAGGTTGTCGGATCGGAGTTAGAGCTTAAGGACGACGAGGCTTCCGGAGAAGAAGAAACTGCAGTTTCCACAGAAACCGCAGCAGAAAGAAAGCCTGCACAGAAGACCGCCTCTGCAGTTCCTGCCAAGAACGATAAGAAGCCGGCCGGTAAACCGGTAGTAAACCGTACCGTCCGTGTCGATATTGAAAAACTGGATGTTTTAATGAATCTGGTGAGCGAGCTGATCATTGCAAAGAACTCCCTTGTATCTGCATCCAGTGTAGAAGGTGTGAACAGTACCACCTTTAACGAGCAGATTGAATATCTTGAGAGTGTAACCACGAATCTTCACGAATCTGTTATGAAGGTACGAATGGTTCCTATTGAGAGTGTTGTATGCAAGTTCCCAAGAATGATCCGGGATCTGTCCAAGAAGCTGGATAAGAAGATGGAACTGTATATGTCCGGTGAGGAAACGGAGCTGGATCGTACCGTGGTAGATGAAATCGGTGATCCTCTGATGCACCTGCTTCGTAATTCCGCCGATCATGGTCTGGAATCTGCTGAGGTTCGTGCAGAACGTGGAAAGCCGGAGGTTGGTTCTATTTTCCTTGATGCTTATCAGGATGGAAATAACGTTGTCATTGAGGTCCGGGATGATGGTAACGGAATTGATGTGGAGAACGTTAAGAAAACAGCCATTGAGCGTGGCGTGATTACTCCGGAACAGGGAGATAACATGAGTGAGAAGGATATCATTAACCTTCTGTTCCATGCAGGATTTTCTACTTCAAAGAAGATTACGGATGTATCCGGCAGAGGTGTCGGTCTTGATGTTGTGAAGTCCAAGATTGAATCCTTAAGCGGTGAAGTGGAAGTAAAGAGCAAGCTTGGTGAAGGAAGCACCTGGATTATCCGTCTGCCTCTGACCCTTGCAATTATCCAGGCATTGATGGTGACCGTTGGTGGAGAAAAGTATGCAATTTCTCTCGGCAGCATTCAGACCATTGAAGATATTAAACCGGAAGAAATCAAGCTGGTACAGAACAGCGAAGTGATCAATTTAAGAGGAACCGTCATTCCGATTATCCGTCTGAGCAATGTCCTCGAGATCGAAAGCTTAAAGAAGCCGGATGAGGACATGGTTGTTGTTATCGTTAAGAAGGGCGAGAAGCTGGCCGGTCTTGTAGTTGACGAGCTTATGGGACAGCAGGAAATCGTTATTAAGTCACTCGGTAAATACATCAACAAGTGTAAGTTCATCAGCGGCGCAACCATTTTAGGTGACGGCGAGATCGCATTGATTCTTGATGCAAATGCACTGTTTTAGGAATGGGGGAGAGAATCATGGACGAATTAAGAGTAAACAATGAAGTAAAAACAGAAGGCGACAGTATCCAGTATATTGTAATTAAACTGGGCGCCGAGCAGTATGGAATTGATATCAAATATGTGGACAACATCGTAAGAATGCAGCATATCACCAGAGTTCCAAAGGTTGCCGGTTATTTAAAGGGCGTGATCAATCTTCGTGGAGAGGTCATCCCGGTTATGAATCTGCGTCTGAAAATGGGACTTCCTGAACAGGAGGCAACGAAGGCATCCCGAATTATTATCCTGAAATTAGAGCAGCATGGAACCATTGGCTTTATCGTGGATGAGGTTCGTGAGGTAGTAACCCTGTCTCCGGATCAGATTGATAAGGTTACCTATGATGCAAACGAAGAAAAAACGAATTTTATATCGGGTATCGGCAAGTTTGAGAATGAGCTGATTTCCCTGCTTGATATGAATGTAGTTGCTGCAGAACGATAACAGATACTGAAGATATAACGAAATGATAACTGTTCAGTACCTTCACAGTTACGATGCAAAATCCATTCCAAATCGGCTTCGCCGATGAGATTTTGCATTAACTGAATCATTTTCTTACGGTCTCAGCAGTAAATGCTTCGACCTGTACTGAATAGTTACACGAAATGATACATAATAGGAGGGACCATGAAGGACCTTAGTATGGAACAAATAACACAGCAGTATTTTGATGTGTTAAAGGAATTAGGAAATATTGGTGCGGGAAATGCAACAACCGCACTGGCACAATTGATTAACTGCAAGGTAGACATGAAGGTTCCACAGGTGCGTCTGCTGAATTTCAATGAACTTGGAGCATTGCTTGGCGGGGAGGAAACAATTCTTGTGAGCATTTATCTTCAGGTGGAAGGTGATGTGGAAGGAAGCATGATGTTTGTTCTTTCCGAGGATTCCGCACTGCATCTGGTCAACAAATTAATGAGTGGTATGCTTGGTGTCCCTGAGAAGCCCATTGAGGAATGCCATTTCGGTGAAATGGAATGTTCCGCAATGAAGGAAGTTGGAAATATTATTACGGGTGCTTATCTGAATGCCTTATCTTCCTTAACCAATATGAAGATTTTTCCATCGGTTCCACAGCTTGGAATTGATATGGCGGGGGCTATATTAAGCGTTCCTGCAGCAGAATTCGGAGTAATGGGGGATAATATTCTGCTGATTCAGACACAGTTTTCAGATGATATTGAACTGGATGGTTATTTTATACTGATTCCGGATGTGGAATCATATGAGAGAATTCTTTCTGCATTGGGAGTTATGTAAGATGAGTGAAATAATTAAGGTTGGTATGGCTGACTGGAAGGTCTGTTCCGGTCAGGATGGGGTAACCACGCTGGGGCTTGGCTCCTGCGTTGGAATTGCAATCCGTGATCCAGCGACAGGCATAGGAGGACTTGCCCACATCATGCTTCCGGACAGTACCGAGATCCGAAACAACTCAAACAGATTTAAGTTTGCCGATACCGGAATTACCGATATGGTAGCGGAGATGGTAAAACGTGGAGCAGTACGCAGCCACATGGTTGCAAAGATTGCGGGCGGTGCACAGATGTTTGCTTACGGAAATACCAAGAGCGATATGATCCGTGTGGGAGAGCGTAATGTAATTGCAAGTAAAAAGAAGCTTGAAGAATTGAAAATACCGCTTATTGCCGAAGATACCGGGGATACCTATGGACGAACGGTAATCTTTTATCCGGCAACAGGTGTATTCACAATTCGGGCAGTTGGAAAACCGGAGAAGAATATATGAGAAAGATAAAACTCCTTGCTCCCTTTCTGATGTTGCTTTCCGGTTTGATCGCGAGTATTATGATGTTTTATTACCATTATGAGAAAAAACAGCTCCTGCTGATTCTCGTATTGGTAATGCTTCTGTTTTATGCTGCGGGGGCTTTTATCCAGAAGAAGGTCAATCAGTTCATACAGAAGTACGAAGAGGAAGAAGAGAAGAGAAAGGCACAGGAGGGAGAAGTGATTGAGAAGGAACCTGTGGAGAATGACAGTGCTTCCATAGGAAAGGAAGAAACAGATTCTGATTCGAAACAGGATACAGAATAAAATAAAATGCATTGGAGGAGGCTATGGACGAGGCATATAAGAATAAGCTCTGGAACGAATATGCAGCAACAAAATCGTCGGAAGTCAGGGAACAGCTGATTCTTGAGTATGCACCTCTTGTAAAGCTGGTTGCAGGCCGTTTAAGTATGTATCTTGGCTACAATGTGGAATATGATGATCTGGTAAGCTACGGAATCTTCGGATTGATTGATGCAATTGATAAGTTTGACAGTATGAAGGAAGTGAAGTTTGAAACCTACGCAAGCCTGAGAATCCGGGGATCCATTCTGGATCAGATCCGGAAGATGGACTGGATTCCGAGAACCATCCGGCAGAAGCAGAAGAAGATTGATGCGGCAATGAAGGAAATCGAAACGACAACGGGAAGGGCCGCGACCGATGAAGAAATTGCACAGAAGCTGGAGATCAGTACGGATGATTTTGCCGATTGGCAGTCTCAGATGAAGATTACTGGGGTGGTTTCTTTGAATGAGTTTATGGAATCGGGAAGCGAAATTCCGGCAGAGCAGCATAACCAGCATCGTTTCGAAGAGCCGGAGGAGGTTATTGAGAAGGAGGAACTTAGGGAAGTGCTGGGACAGGCACTGGAGCTTCTTACCGAGAAGGAAAAGAAGGTCATCCTTCTATATTATTATGAAGATCTGACGCTCAAGGAGATCAGTAATGTTCTGGAGGTTTCAGAATCCAGAGTTTCACAGCTGCATACACGTGCACTGCAGAAAATGAAAGTCAGGATGGGGAACTATATGGGGGTGTTCAAAGCGTGAGAAATGGGTATTTTCAGATTGGGTGTACCGGGGGCGGTACGGTTGTCAGGCTTGTTAAGCCTGTAGATGGCGGTAACGAGGTGACTGCAAGAGAAATTGCAGAGTATTTGTCCGGTCATGGTATTGTGTATGATGCCGGACTTTTAACCAAGGGAATTCAGACTGCGGCTTCTGTCGCAAACAATGAATTCCTGTTTTTGGTAAATAAGGATATCATTCCGGAAATCAGGGAGAGTTATGTCCTCACGATCCGGCCGGACAAGATGATTGCAAGTGTGCGGTTCTATCCACCCTCCATGAAGGGAGAGCGCATGACAGCACAGGAATTCCTCATGGATTTAAAGGTGAAGGGAATTGTGTTCGGCATTAAGGAAAAGGAAATCGAGGCGTTTTTTGAAAAACCCAGATATTGTACGGATTTCATTGTTGCAATGGGTGTTCCTGCGAGAAACGGATGCGATGCCCGCATTAAATATTTTTTTAATACGGATCTTCATTCGAGGCCGGCCTTAAGCGAGGATGGAAGCGTGGATTTCTTTCATCTGAATACGATCTGTCACTGTAAAAAGGGCGAGGTGCTTGCCAGACTTTATCCGGAGGATCCCGGAGAGAATGGCACCACAATTTACGGAGAAATCGTGAAGCCCAGGGAAGTAAAGCGTAAGCATCTGGAATTTGGACGTAATATTACCCTGTCTCCGGACCGGCTGCAGATTACTTCTGATGTGAATGGGCATGTGGCACTGGTACAGGATAAAGTATTTGTTTCGGATGTTCTGGAAGTGGAAAATGTGGATACTTCGACCGGAGATATTGAATACGAAGGCAGTGTTCTGGTAAACGGCAATGTCTTAACCAACTTTTCCATCAAAGCCCAGGGACATGTGGAGATTCGGGGAGTTGTGGAAGGTGCACGCATTGAGGCGGGCGGAGATATTATTATTGCCCGTGGCATGAACGGTATGGGAAGAGGTGTACTTGCCACGAAAGGAAACGTGGTGGCAAAGTATCTGGAGAATGCAACGGTCAGTGCGAAGGGCTATGTTTCTACCGAATCGATTCTGCACAGCCGGGTCATGGCGGGTACGGAAATTAATGTTACAGGGCGAAAGGGTTTTATTACCGGCGGAAGAGTGAGTGCAGCCAATGTAATCCGGGTGAAAACGTTAGGATCACCGATGGGCGCAGATACCATTGTAGAGGTTGGTGCGGATCCGTCTGTGAAATTGAGAATACAGGAATTACAGAAATTAGTTGTTGAACATAAAAAAGCAATCGAAATCAGTCATCCGGTGCTGACTGCGAATATGCAGAAGCTACGGCAGGGAGTGAAATTAAAGCCGGATCAGATGAAATATTTCCAGGAAATGCTGCAGGAGGAGAACCGCAGAAATCAGGAAATAGAGCAGTATTTACAGGAAATGGAAAGTCTGCAGGCGATTCTGGATGCAAGCTCGAATGCCAAGGTGGAGGTAAGCGGAGAGGTGTTTGCCGGAACGAAGATCTGTATCGGTGATGTCTCCATGGTTGTAAAGAACTCCATGAAGTTCTGTAAGTTTGTGAAGCAGCAGGGTGATGTGAAGATGACTGCTTTATAGGAAATGGAGTAACTATTCAGTACAGGTCGAAGCACTTGCTGCTGAGACCGTACGAATATGATTCGATAGTGCAAAATCCCATCAGCAAAGCTGATTTTAAATGGATTTTGCATCCGTAACTGTGCAGATACTGAACAGTTACGAAACCCAATTTGGATAATCGAGGTGAAAGCTATGACAATCAGTCGTGTGGAACTCCAGGGACAGGTAACACGTGCCCAGGACTTTACCAATATCAAACAGAATGAAGATCATAAGGGAATGATTGACCAGTCGAACTTTCAAAGTCAGACGCAGCAAAAGGTTGAGCACAGGATGCATCAGGTCAACAAAAGTGATCAGGCCGAAAACCGGCAGAAGAAATTTGATGCCAAAGAGCAGGGAAACGGAACCTATGCAGGAGATGGAGGACAGAACCGGAAGCATCATCATGCGGAGGATAACGGCAAAGTTTTTGTGAAAGGACAGGGCGGCTTTGACATTCGGGTATAGCGGCTTTGAGGAAAAGAAATGTCAGTATTGGAAATTGTATTGCTTATCATGGGAATTGTGATTTTTATCGGAAGCTTTCTGATTCCGGAAGGGAAAACCCGTTCCGGAGAGGATAAGATGGCTATTGATGAAAACAAAATCCATGATCTTGTAGCAAAAGAAGTAGAGGAAGCACAGGGGAAGATTACGGATATTGTGGATGAAACCATAACCTATGCCATGGAGAAGACGGAACGCAGCATGGATCGTCTGACCAATGAAAAGATGATGGCAGTCAATGAGTATTCGGATACAGTGCTTAGTGAAATCAATAAGAACCATCAGGAGGTGGTGTTCTTATATGATATGCTGAATGACAAGCATGAGAATCTGAAAAATACCGTAACGGAAGCGGAGAAGACTGCAAAGGAAGTTCGTCAGACGGTGAAGGATGCAGAAATTAATGCCAAAGAACTGACGGTCAAAGAAGCAGCTTTGAAGCCGGTATCTGCAGAAATGCAGACAGCCATGCAGGAAGTACCGCAGCAGCCGGAGTTTGAATTGTTTGGTACATCCGGGGCTTTTTCACCGGAGAAGGTTACGGTGGAAGAACCCAAAAAGACTTCAGGAAAGAGTGCAGGAGCTGCGAAAGCAAGAACACAGGCGGTATTGGAAGCAGACAGGGAGAGCACTTCAAAGGGACAGGAGATCACAGGAAAAGGTACGGTAGAGAACGCAGGGAAGGGTGCAGCAGAAGAGACAGTAGAAAAGCCGGCAGCGAGGAAGCGCACCGCAAAGTCAAGGACAGAGGCTGAAGTACCTGATGTTGCAGTTTCTTTGGACAAGGCAGGAAAGAGCAATGCCAGAAACAGCAATGAAAAGATTCTTGAACTCCATAAGGCCGGAAAATCCAATATGGCAATTGCCAGGGAATTGGGACTGGGTATTGGAGAAGTAAAGCTTGTAATTGATTTGTTTGAAGGGATGTAACAGAACATCATGAACTTGAAATACTATTTAAGAGGACTGGGAGTTGGCATTGTTGTTACTTCCCTGATTCTCGGAATCGGACTTGGCAGCCGGAAAGAAACCTTAAGCAATGAAGAAATTAAGGAACGGGCAAGGGAGCTTGGAATGGTGGAGGAATCCATTACTGTAGCAGAGGCCGCTGCGCAGAAGGAGGAAGAGGCGCAGGAAGCAGAAGTTACTGTTGCTCCGGTGCCTGAGGAGAATGCTGAGAGTGATGCAGAGCCGATCGTAAATGCAGAACCGGAAGTGAGCAGTGAACCGGCGGTGAGCACAGGTGCAGCACCGGGAGTGAGCAGTGAACCGGAAGTGAGCAGTGAACCGGCAGTGAGCACAGGTGCAGCACCGGAAGCAAGTGAGAAACCGAATGTAAGTGCGGCATCAGAACCTGCAGCAAGTACAGCACCGGAAGCGGGGGCAACACCTGAGGCAGGTGTGAAGCCGGTGGCAGATGAAGCAGAAGAGGACAACGGGACAGCACCGGAAAAGGAAATCGTGGATATCACGATAAATCCCGGCGAAGGCTCTTATGTCATCAGTCAGAAGCTGGAACAGTCCGGTCTTATTGACGATGCGGCAGAATATGATGCCTATCTATGTGATAACGGATTTCACACGAAGCTCCGTGCCGGAGTCCATAAGATCCCAATGGGATCCACCAGGGAAGAAATTGCAAAGCTGTTGTGCCGGTAGAAAATTCCATCTTGCAATCTTATATACAATATGCTAAAATATCAGCGTTGCGATTGTGAGAAGCTTCGCAGCAGAAACTATTAATCACGTATATTTTGGCTGAATGGTGCCTCATGCTCGGAGGTTTGCAGCGTACGAAAGTATGAAAATATACGGAAGTCTAACCAAATGGAGGTAAGAAACATGAGCGTTATTTCAATGAAGCAGTTACTCGAGGCAGGTGTTCATTTCGGACATCAGACAAGAAGATGGAACCCTAAGATGGCTCCTTATATCTTCACTGAAAGAAATGGTATTCACATCATCGACTTACAGAAGTCTGTAGGTAAGGTTGATGAAGCTTACAGAGCAGTATTTGAAATTGCTGCACAGGGCGGAACCATTCTTTTCGTTGGTACCAAGAAGCAGGCACAGGATGCTGTTAAGACAGAAGCTGAGCGTTGCGGAATGTACTATGTAAATGAGAGATGGTTAGGTGGTATGCTTACCAACTTCAAGACCATCCAGAGCAGAATCGAAAGATTAAGAGCAATTGAAACCATGTCCGAGGATGGAACCTTTGATGTCCTTCCCAAGAAGGAAGTTATTGCATTAAAGAAGGAATGGGAAAAGCTTGAGAAGAACCTTGGCGGTATCAAGAACATGACCAGAATTCCTGATGCAATCTTCGTAGTTGATCCTAAGAAGGAAAGAATCTGTGTACAGGAAGCTCACTCCCTTGGAATTACATTAATCGGTATTGGTGATACCAACTGTGATCCGGAAGAACTGGATTACATCATTCCTGGTAATGATGATGCAATCAGAGCCGTTAAACTGATCGTTTCCAAGATGGCTGATGCAGTAATCGAAGCAAACCAGGGTGAGGAATCTCTTACCGCAGCAGATGCAAATGCTGATGCAGAAGTAGAAGCTACCGATGTAGAAGAAGTAGCAGCAGACGCTGAATAATTTCATTGCAGGGAAAGGACAGGTATACAAACATGGCAAATATTACAGCAGCAATGGTTAAGGACTTAAGAGAACTTACCGGAGCAGGTATGATGGATTGTAAGAAGGCACTTGGCGAGACCGATGGAGATATGGATGCAGCAGTAGAATATCTTCGTAAGAATGGTCAGGCCAAGGCTGAGAAGAAGGCCGGAAGAATTGCAGCAGAAGGTCTTTGCAAGGTTGTACTTAAGGATGACAGGACAGCAGCAGTTGTAGAAGTAAACTCTGAAACAGATTTCGTTGCTAAGAATGAAGTATTCCAGAGCTTTGTTGCAGCAGTTGCAGATCAGGCAGTAGACTCTTCCGCAGCAGACATGGATGCATTCATGGCTGAAAAATGGAATCAGGATAACTCTATTACTGTTAAGGAAGCATTAGTTGCACAGATCGCCAAGATCGGTGAGAACCTCAACATCAGAAGATTTGAGAAGGTTGTTGCTGACAACGGATGTGTTGTTTCCTATACACATGGCGGCGGACGCATCGGCGTTATCGTAGAAGCTGAAACAGATGTTGTAAATGATGCAATCAAGGAAGCAATGACCAATGTTGCAATGCAGATTGCAGCACTTTCTCCGAAGTATGTATCTACAGATGATGTATCTGAAGAATACAAGGCACATGAGAAGGAAATCCTTATGGCTCAGATCGCAAACGATCCTAAGATGGCCGGTAAGCCGGAGAAGGTAATCGAGGGAGCAGTAGTTGGACGTCTTAATAAGGAATTAAAGGAAGTATGTCTTCTTGAGCAGCCTTATGTTAAGGCAGAGGACGGCAAGCAGACTGTAGCACAGTATCTTGCACAGGTTGCCAAGGAAAATGGTGCTAAGCTTTCTGTTAAGAAGTTTGTCCGTTTTGAAACCGGTGAAGGTCTTGAGAAGAAGGTTGATGACTTCGCAGCAGAGGTTGCAGCACAGGCTGGAATGTAATTCTGAAGTCACAAATCAGGCTGGTTTATAAGCAGTATATAACGAGTTGAAGCAGTTCTATCTGCATTTGTGCATAAGATAAAAGAGTAAAGGACCGATTTTGCAGAGATGACAAATCGGTCCTTGTTGTTGTCATACATATGAGAAAAGGATCCAGTGGATCATTTTTGAGTTTTGGAGAGGAGAAAGCATGTATCACGTATCAACCCTGACTATTCTGGCGATTATTTTTACCATGTTTGTTTCAATCGGAGGACCTGTTTTTCTGTGTTTTCTGGTCGTGAAGAAGTTTCATGCCAAGCTCTACCCGGCTGTGATCGGTGCAGCAGCCTTTGTATTTTTTGTGCTGGTGTTGGAATCCCTGATGCATAGAGCGGTTCTTGGTGTAACCGGAGATGTGATTACAGGAAATATCTGGCTGTATGGCTTATATGGCGGACTTGCTGCAGGAATTTTTGAGGAAACCGGACGTTATCTTGCTATGCGGCTTTATATGAAGAAGTCCCTGACGAAAGAAAATTCCCTGATGTATGGTGTCGGACATGGTGGAATTGAGGCAGTCATGATTGTGGGAATGTCCTATATCAGCAATCTGATGGTAGCTTTGATGATTAATTTGAAAGGTCTTGACAGCCTTCTTGCCGGACTTGATGCTGCAACAGCCACAGCAACGACGGAACAGTTGTCGGCACTATGGACGATTCCGTCCTATCAGTTTTTCTTTGCAGGAGTGGAACGGATTTCTGCCATGATGCTGCAGATTGCGCTTTCCTATCTGGTATACCGTGCTGTGAAGGAGAAGCAGATGAAGTTTTATGGAATTGCCGTTGGAGTCCACTTTGCGGTGGATGCGATTACCGTGATTTTGTCCGGATACCTGGGAAGCAGCTTTGCGGGACTCCTTGCTCTGGAGGGAGTATTGCTTGCCCTTGTGATCCTGATCTGTATGAAGGTAAGTATGCTGTACCGTGCGGAACCGGAAACCGTACAGGCTGACCGGAGAGCGACAGCTCCGGTGGCAGCAGAAAGAGAAAAACAGGCA
>ULML01021579.1_pt1 | contig 17875 bp, 13 predicted proteins | sample 1951651 | NCBI WGS metagenome assembly ULML01 (sample SAMEA4835549, study PRJEB28245) | human gut metagenome | biome: gut microbiome; material: fecal sample | place: Denmark | collected 2008
GTTCTCCGACTTTCTGGTAGCCCAGGGAGGCACCACCGTCCTGACGGAGGTTCCCGAAATGTTCGGCGCAGAAACCATCCTGATGAACCGCTGCCGCAACCGGGAACTGTTCGACCAGACGGTCAAGCTCATCAACGACTTCAAGGAATACTTCCTGAGCCACGGAGAACCCGTCGGAGAGAATCCCTCGCCGGGCAACAAGGCTGGCGGTATCTCCACGCTCGAGGACAAGGCGCTGGGCTGCACGCAGAAATGTGGCAAAAGCTACGTCGAGGGAGTGTTGTCCTATGGCGAACGCCTCCACACGAAGGGGCTCAATCTGCTGTCGGCTCCGGGCAACGACCTGGTGGCTGCCACCGCACTGGCTTCCAGCGGTTGCCACATGGTACTCTTCACAACGGGCCGCGGAACGCCCTTCGGCACTTACGTCCCCACCATGAAGATATCCACCAACTCCAATCTGGCCAAGCACAAGCCGGGATGGATAGACTTCAACGCCGGTGTCATCCTCGAAGACGAACCGATGCAGCAGACGTGCGAACGCTTCATCGACTATGTCATCCGTGTGGCCAGCGGCGAACTGGTCAACAACGAGAAAAAAGGTTATAAGGAAATAGCCATCTTCAAGAATGGAGTGACACTTTAAGGAAAGCATCAACAGACTGAATACCATTTTATGCAAGAAACCATCCAATCCCGCCGGGGAAGCTGGTGGGCGCTGAGTCCGCTCGTCGTGTTCCTCTGCCTCTACCTGGTGACCTCCCTGCTGATGAACGACTTCTACAAGATGCCCATCACCGTGGCCTTCCTATTCTCGTCGTGTTATGCTGTGGCCATTACCCGCGGCCTGAAACTGGAGGAACGCATCTACCACTTCTCTGCCGGGGCCAGCAACAAGAACATCCTGATGATGATCTGGATATTCGTACTGGCCGGAGCCTTTGCACAGAGCGCCAAGCAGATGGGCGCCATCGACGCAACGGTCAACCTGACTCTCCACGTCCTGCCGGACAACCTGCTGCTGGCAGGTATCTTTCTGGCCGCCTGCTTCATCTCCCTCTCCATCGGCACCAGCGTCGGCACCATCGTTGCCCTGACTCCGGTGGCGGTGGGGCTGGCTGAAAAGACCGGAGTCGACCTGGCCTATATGACGGCCATCGTCGTGGGAGGCTCCTTCTTCGGCGACAATCTGTCGTTCATCTCCGACACCACCATCGCCTCCACCCGTACGCAAGACTGCGTCATGACAGACAAGTTCCGCGTGAACTGCCTCATCGTGGTACCCGCAGCCATTGTGGTACTGGGAGTCTATGTCTTTCAAGGACTGAGCGTCAGTGCACCGCCACAAACCGAGACCATCGAATGGATCAAAGTACTGCCCTACCTCATCGTGTTGGGTACCGCCGTTGCAGGCATGAACGTCATGCTTGTGCTGATGCTGGGCATTGTGTCTACGGGACTCGTCGGTTTCCTCACTGGCATGTCGTTCTTCGACTGGTTCGGAGCCATGGGGTCGGGCATCACCGGCATGGGCGAGCTCATCATCATCACCCTGCTCGCCGGAGGCATGCTCGAACTGATACGCTACAACGGCGGCATCGACTTCATCATCACCCGCCTCACGCGTCATGTACACGGCAAGCGGGGAGCCGAGCTGAGTATTGCCGCCCTGGTGAGCATCGCCAACCTCTGTACGGCCAACAACACCATCGCCATCATCACCACCGGCCCCATCGCCCGCGACATTGCCCGGCGTTTCCATCTGGACCGCCGCAAGACGGCCAGCATCCTCGACACCTTCTCGTGCCTGACACAGGGCCTCATCCCCTACGGCGCACAGATGCTCATTGCTGCGGGGCTGGCTTCCATCTCGCCGCTGGACATCATCGGAAATCTGTATTACCCCTTCTGCATGGGGGCCTTTGCCCTGCTGGCCATCCTGCTGAGGTATCCGCGGAAGTATTCATAAGCAACGGATGACCCAATATGGAGGTATTGCACACATTTTGTGGACTTTTGCTTGGCCGACCGGAAGAAAATGCTTACCTTTGCGCCCGCCATTACGAGCTAATGGCATAATTCAAATCAAATTAACTAATTAAACATTTATGGCAACAAAAATCAGATTGCAAAGAAATGGACGTAAGAGCTACGCTTTCTACTCCATCGTAATTGCTGACGTAAGAGCACCACGTGATGGTAGATTTATTGAAAAAATCGGTACTTACAACCCGAACACTAACCCTGCCACAGTAGATTTGAAGTTCGACCGCGCACTCGACTGGGTACTGAAAGGTGCACAGCCTACTGACACAGTACGCAACATCCTTTCCCGCGAAGGTGTCTACATGAAGAAGCACCTCCTGGGCGGTGTAGCTAAAGGCGCATTCGGTGAAGCAGAAGCTGAAGCCAAATTCGAAGCTTGGAAGAACAACAAGCAGAACGGTCTGGCCGCTCTGAAGGCAAAGCAGGAAGAAGCCAAGAAGGCTGAAGCCAAAGCACGCCTCGAAGCCGAAAAGAAGGTGAACGAAGAAAAAGCCAAAGCACTGGCTGAAAAGAAAGCCGCTGAAGAGGCTGCCAAAGCTGCTGAAGAAGCTGCCAAGGCCGCTGAACAAGCTGCAGAAGCTCCGGCTGCAGAAGCTGAAGCACCCGCTGCCGAATAAAGCACGCGGACAACTAAAGAACGCTTATTTCAAACAAACAACCCCATCCCTTCAAGCTTGCCGGCTTGAAGGGATTTTTATTTTCTATATTTCCCCCGGCGCCGTGTTAGAGTGTCAAATTATATAACCAGCCGTCCATTCTTGAAGAACAACCGCAATTCAAAGGCAGGAAAAGTGCCGCCAGGGAATGTTTCAAACATAGAGGCCTTATGTTTCAAACATTCCCCCCTTGGGTTTGAAACATAGGCCCTCTGGGGTTTAAACCCATCTTCTACACACATCAGTACTGCGTTTTCAAAGGGAATATTATTGTAAATACATTTCATCATTCTCTTCGTTTGGACCGTTTTAAAGGGAGACGGCTGCACCTTGGAAGGGCAAGGCTGAAAACTACGTTTTCGCTTTGCACTTCGCTCGGTTTGCACTACTTTCAAGAAGATAGGCTGCACCTCGGAAATGCAAGGCTGAAAACTACGTTTTCGCTTTGCACTTCGCTCGGTTTGCACTATCTTTGCCCAGCTAATTTTAAAACCATAGAAACAATGAAAAAACTTACTTATCTGCTTGCCGCAGCTGCCGTACTGGCCGCTTGTAACGGCAACAAAGGTTACACCGTAACCGGTACCGTAGAAGGAGCCTCTGACGGCGATACCGTATATCTGAAAAAGGTGGAAGGCCGCCAGCTCGTCAGCCTCGACTCGGCCGTCATCAGCAACGGAACATTTACCTTCAAAGGCGTACAGGACACAGCAGCCAACCGCTACATCACCTACGCCGCACAGGACAAGGAACCCCTGATGATGGATTTCTTCCTGGAGAATGGTAAAATCAACGTAAGCCTGACCCGCAACAACGACTCGGCTACCGGTACACCCAACAACGACGCCTATCAGGCTGTACGCAGCCAGCTCAACGGACTGAACGCCCAAATCAACGCCATCTACGAAAGCGTATCGACCGACACCACCCTCACCCAGGAGCAACGCGAAGCCAAAGGACAGGAAATTGAAGCACTGCAAGACAAATCCATCTCCATTCTGAAGGACGCCATCAAGCAGAACATCACCAATGCCGTAGGTATCCACCTGCTGAAACAGAACTTCTACTATATGGACGTAGAAGATCTGGATCCGCTGATGCCCCAGATTCCGGCTGCATACGACAACGATGAGACCATCGCAAAAATCAAAGCCAATGTAGAAAAGATGAAAGCTACCGCCGTAGGTCAGAAGTTCACGGACTTCGAAATGCAGACACCTGACGGCCAGAACGTCAAGCTGTCCGACTACGTAGGAAAAGGCAAAGTGGTGCTGGTAGACTTCTGGGCAAGCTGGTGTGGTCCCTGCCGTCGCGAAATGCCCAACCTGGTAGAAGCCTACAAACAGTACAAGAACAAGAACTTCGAAATTGTCGGTGTATCGCTCGACCAGAACGGAGACGCCTGGAAAGCTGCCATCGAGCAACTCAACATTACATGGCCGCAGATGTCCGACCTGAAATACTGGAACTGCGAAGGCGCCCAACTGTATGCCGTAAGCAGCATCCCTCACACGGTATTGATTGACGGCGAAGGTACCATCATCGCCCGTGGCCTGCATGGCGAAGACCTGCAAAAGAAGCTGGCTGAAGTATTGAAATAATACTTCATACGACCGATATCATGAAAAGCCTCCGGAACACACCGGAGGCTTTTTTATTTCATCAAGTTTACCATATTAGGAAACATATGCACAAACGAAGTTTTCCAAAACAAACAATGCACATACTGATTATAAACGACTTAACAATTTTTACAGACATAAAAGTTTCCTAAAACAGAAAACTTTCTGATAAGTTTGATAACTTTGCATCATCCAAAAAGAATATTTCATCACCCCAAACATCACCATAGTTATGATACAGACTGTTATCAAGCGAGACGGCCGCATCGTCGGCTTCAACGAAGAGAAAATCGCTACCGCCATCCGCAAAGCCATGCTTCACACCGACAAGGGAGAAGACCTGCAACTGATTCACCAGATAACGGACCACATTGCCTTCCGCGGCGCCTCACAGATGACCGTAGAAGCCATCCAGGACATGGTCGAACTGGAACTGATGAAAAGCAGCCGCAAGGACGTTGCCCAAAAATACATTGCCTACCGCAACCAGCGCAGCATCGCCCGCAAGGCCAAGACACGCGACATGTTTCTGGAAATCATCAACATCAAGTCCAACGACATCACCCGCGAAAATGCCAACATGAATGCCGACACTCCGGCCGGCATGATGATGAAATTCGCCAGCGAAACCACCAAACCTTTCGTGGACGACTATCTGCTGAGCGAAGAAGCCCTGAACGCCGTAAAGGGGAATTATCTGCATATCCACGACAAGGACTACTACCCCACCAAAAGCCTGACGTGCGTGCAGCATCCGCTGGACCGCATCCTGACTCACGGATTCTCTGCCGGACACGGCGAATCCCGTCCGGCCAAACGCATCGAAACGGCCAGCATCCTGGGTTGCATCTCGCTGGAGACCGCCCAAAACGAAATGCATGGCGGGCAGGCCATCCCTGCTTTCGATTTCTACCTGGCCCCCTACGTGCGCCACAGCTTCATCGAAGAAATCCAAATGCTCGAACAATTGAACGGTGCCGACTATTCGCATCTCTATCAGAAGGAACTGGACGACTTCCTGCAACGACCGCTGGACGACCTGCAGGGAGAAGAACGCCTGCTGCAACATGCCGTCAACCGGACCGTGGCGCGCGTACATCAGGCGATGGAAGCCTTCATCCACAACATGAACACCATCCACTCGCGCGGCGGCAACCAGGTGGTGTTCAGCTCCATCAACTACGGCACCGACACGTCGGCCGAAGGTCGCTGCATCATCCGCGAACTGCTGAACAGCACCTACCAGGGAGTTGGCAACGGCGAAACGGCCATCTTCCCCATTCAGATCTGGAAAAAGAAACGCGGCGTCAGCTACCTGCCCGAAGACCGCAATTACGACCTCTACCGCCTGGCCTGCAAGGTGACCGCCCGGCGCTTCTTCCCCAACTTCCTGAACCTGGACGCCACGTTCAACCAGAGCGAGGACTGGAAGGCCGACGACCCGCAGCGCTACCTGCACGAAGTGGCGACCATGGGCTGCCGCACGCGTGTCTTTGAGAACCGCTTCGGCCCCAAGACATCGGTAGGCCGGGGCAACCTTTCGTTCTCCACCATCAACATCGTCCGTCTGGCCATCGAGTGCATGAACATTGCCAACCAAGAAGAGCGCATCGCCCGCTTCTTCGCCAAATTGGATGCCATGCTCGACATCACAGCCCGTCAGCTGCACGAACGCATGGAGTTCCAAAAAACAGCCTTTGCCAAGCAGTTCCCCCTCCTGATGTCGTCTTTATGGCTGGGATGTGAAAAGCTGAAGCCAAACGACACCATAGCCTCCGTCATCAACCAGGGCACTTTGGGCATCGGCTTCATCGGTCTGGCCGAGTGTCTGGTAGCCCTCACCGGACGACACCACGGCGAATCGGCCGAAGCCCAAGAGCTGGGTCTGAAAATCGTGACCTACATGCGCGACCGTGCCAACGAGTTCTCTGACCGCTACCAGCACAACTACAGCATCCTGGCCACGCCGGCCGAAGGCCTCTCCGGCAAGTTCACCCGTGCCGACCGCGAGAAGTTCGGCCAGTTGCCCGGCATCACCGACCGCGAATACTACACCAACTCCAACCACGTACCGGTGTACTACAAATGCAGTGCCCGCCACAAGGCCGAAGTGGAAGCTCCCTACCACGACCTGACCCGCGGAGGCCACATCTTCTATGTGGAGATAGATGGAGACGCCACCCACAACCCCGAAGCCATCATGCGCGTAGTAGACATGATGGACCGCTACAACATCGGCTATGGTTCCGTGAACCACAACCGCAACCGCTGCATGGATTGCGGATACGAGAATTCGGCCGAACATCTGGACGCCTGCCCCAAATGCGGCAGCACTAACATCGACCGCCTGCAACGCATCACAGGCTATCTGGTCGGCACGACCGACCGTTGGAACAAAGCCAAACTGGCCGAACTGAACGACCGCGTCATCCACCAATAAATCCGGAATCATGCTCTCCATACTCGATATACTCGAAGATACCACCGCAGACGGTCCGGGTTTCCGCACCTCCATCTACGCCGCCGGATGCCCGAACGCCTGTCCCGGGTGTCACAATCCCGAATCATGGGACATCCGCCATGGACGTCGGATGACTACGGATGAAATCCTGCAAAAGGTGCTCGACGACCCTTTCGCCGATGTCACGTTCAGCGGAGGCGACCCTATGTTCCAGCCCGAAGGCTTTGCCGAACTGGCCCAAGCCATCAAAGAGAACAGTGACAAAAATATTTGGTGCTACACAGGATATACGTTCGAACAGCTATTGAACAGCACCCGGCATACCCGCCTCCTGCAATACATAGACGTACTGGTGGACGGCCGCTTCCGGCAGGAACTGCGGGACGAATCGCTTTATTTCCGCGGCAGCAGCAACCAGCGCCTGATAGACGTCCCCGCCTCCCTGAAGAACGGGAAAGCCATAGCATACAGCTATCGGCCCGAATAGAAGTACACTGATAAAAAAACTACCCGAAACGCCGGTGTCAAATCCGACGTTTCGGGTAGCCATTTATCTTTCGTTTTTGAAATCCTACCATTCTATAAACTTGCCACGTTCTTTCCGCTTCTGCAGCTCTTCAGCCAAGAAGCGCTGCCTGTCCTTGGCAATGTAACGGCGTGCAAAGATGTTGGGCACAGCAACGCCCAACGATATGCAAAGGATGATGAGCGAAGCATTGATGCCATTGGAAACCGCGATGGTCACCTCGCCTACAACACCATTCATATTAATCAGTGCCATCAACGACCGATACATCAATACACCGGGAATCATCGGGATGACCGATGGAATGGTCAGCACATGGTTGGGAACATGGAACCAGTGTACTGCCTTTACAGCCACCAGGCTCACCACCAGCGCTCCCATGAAGGAACCTACTACCGGACCGAAGCCCAGCTCGAAGTTTACGAAATTTCGGGTACAGACAGCCAGCATACCGCCAATGGCCACTACCCACAACAACCGGCGCTGGATGTTGAAAATCATGGAGAAGCCCATGGCAGCGATAGCTGCCGCAACAGCATACGTCAAGTACGTGTCGTGCGGAACAATGCTCAATTCGCTGAACTTCTTGTCGATGACCAGGTCTTCCATTACCAGGACACGCATGGCCAATACAATGCCGAATGCCATCGCCACCACCATCAAGGCCGTATTCACAGCCCGGACGATGCCCACCTGTATGTAGTTGTCTATCATATCGTCCACAAAGTTGATAAGCGGAACTCCCGGCACAATGAACAATGCACAAGCCAACAAAGGATGATACGGAGTATCCGACCATCCGGAAAAAGTCGTAATATAAGCCAGGCACGTAGAGATAAAAGCCGCAATGGCGATGCTCATATAATGATTGATACCGAACTCATTGCAACGCGCACGCACCCGAAATCCGGCAAAAGCACAAATGGAAGCAAACAGAAAAGCAATCCAGTCGCCACCGAACAGTTTGCAAAATCCGCCACAGGCAAAACCGGCACCGATAGCCACCACATAGGGCACATAATTGCGCTTCTTTGAACGGATGCGCTCCAGTTCCTCTTCATACTGGTCCAGTGAATAGTCGTTCTCGATGGCCCGCCACGACAACTTGCTGATTTCAGAAATCGCCGTCATGTTGATGCCATGCTTCTCGCATTTCTGAAACTTGGAGAACGAATGCGAGCCGTCGCTCACGTTCACCATCAGCATGGTATAACTCACATCGATATGCAGCTTCTCTTCGGGTAGTCCCAAATAGGCCGCCACGCGGTTCATGTTACGGACAATGCGGTTTGTATCGGCGGCACTCTCCACTAATAATTTTCCTGTACGGAGCAACAAATCAAGTTTCCTTCTCAACAAGGCCACTTCTTGGTCAGTCAATGCTTTAGCCATCTTCCAGTAATCGTTAATTTTTCGGACTGCAAAGATAGTGCAAACGGAGTGAAACACAAAGTGAAAACAATGTTTTCGAACATTATGTTTCCAAAGTGAAGCCAAATTCTCGTGCCAATTATTCCCTAATCCGAATCTGAGCTTTTTTAGAATTGCGTCAAATCAAGATCCGTCACCCCAACCAAATCAGGCAAACGAACCTCTTCAGCTCCCAAAAGTTCTATAGATACCGTATGCGTTCCTCCACCTTGATAGGAATGAACAGCCTTTTCCTGATAGGCCTCTTCCTGTCCATCTCCCCAATAAATCCGTCCATAGCTGAAATAGGTACCATAGAAAAGCGGAATACCAAACGTACTGTTGACATGGGTAATCCGAAGCCACCCCCGATCCTGACGCCCAGGTTGAACAACCTTAATAGACTGCTGCAACTCACCTGCGCTCAGCGTAATAACAGCCTCGCGAGACTCTGTACCCGGATTCAGGTCAATAATAAAACTTAAAGGCACTTCCATCAATGTACGGGTTGAAGCAGGCTGTCGTATCCATTCAGCAGAAAGTTCTACCTGAAAATCAACGTTTGTATTTACAGAAAAATCCAAAGTACCACCCATGGCATCCACCGTATATTCCTCCTGCGCCACAAGAATAGCATCTTTCTGCACTTGCGTGATGGTCACCGTGTCGGCCACCCCCGATTCTTCATTAAAAAACGCAATACGTGCCGAACGAAAATCATAATCTTCGTTCGGAGCGACCTCGAACCGCCGCGTATAAGTAGAGAAAGAACGGGTAACCGCCTCGGTCAGCCAAGCAACATCGTCAAGCATTTGCATCTGGAAAGGCACATTGCTGCGAAGTTCTACGGTCACAATACCTCCTTCGCTGCCCACCGTATACTCATCCTGCGTAAGCATTACACCGGGTTGTTCCCCGGCCTGATAGACGGTAACAGTTTCGGACAGCTCGCCACTGCGGATTACAATCTTCCCTTCCCGCTTGTCAAACGACTCGTTAGCAGCAGCCGTGAAGCGAAGCTGGGTGGACGTCATCGAACGCGTCTGCACGGCGGTTAACCATTCGGCAGCCTTCTCGTCTACCTGACAGTCGAAAGCGATATTCGCCTTGACCTCGATTGTCACTTCTCCACCTTCGGCACCCACTTCCACACGGTTGGAAGTAACGGTCAGAGCATCCTTCTGTTTCTGTACAAAGGTCATGCGTGCTGTTGCCGTTCCCGACTTCAGAATCAGCGTGGCATTCCGTTCGTCCGGCGTTTCGTTGGCTGTGACGGTCAGCGCGACCACCGAAGACGTGGCATCTCCCCGAGTGGGAGTGACACTACACCAATCCTGATCGACTTCGGCCGTCCACGCAGCCGTGGAAGTGAAATGCACATCAGCCTGGCCTCCGGCCGTTTCGAACACGAGTTGCTGTCCCTTGTCAAAGGTGATGGTGGGAGCTTCGGGCTGCCTGTTTTCAGGGTCGTCCGAACAAGCCGACAGCAGAAAGACTGCTGACCAAAGAATCCCTATAATCAGATATATATTCAGTTTCATATTCATAGATTTATGTATGTTTGATTTTAAATTATTCAGCTGCATTGGATGTTGAGAAGTTCAACGTTTTTTTATCGTCTCCCTTCTGCAACGTGAGCGTATAGGTCCCGGTGCCAAGCAGGGAAGTATCAACAGTGACTTCATTTTCCTGAATCTGACATCTGTCACTCAAGTCGTTGCCGTCAGACGATTGCAAGGTAACGGTAACCCCATCCTTCAAATGAAGCTTCAACAGACGGTTCTTCTTATTATAGGTGAGCTGAGTGGTTTCTTCGATGGAATATTCATCGGCAATCAGCAGATCCCATGTACAACCCTCTTCTTCATTTCCACGAATCACTGTCCATTCGGGGGTATTCGAACTGCGGTAATAACTCCGGATGCGATAACCGGGAAGAACGGGTGTAGCAATAGTAATATTTTTACTAAAAGCATAATAATAAGACGCCGGCAGCTCAGGAACCTGCATGACGAACAATTCCTCCACCAGCTTGCCTTCTTTATCGGCCACTCCAAACATCAAATCTCCCACAAAAGTTTCGGAACCCATATTAGACAAGGCACCGATATATAACTCAAAAGGTTCTCCCGACACGACAGGCCCGTCCACAAACAGTCCATTGACATGATGCTCACCGATTGTACATTCCGCATACCGCAATTCCTCAATGCCCTTTTCACCTGTATCTTTTTGAATACCAATCACCGCATCCTGATGCATGTTATAACCACCTTCTGAACCACCTGCTCCTTGTCCATCAGGATCAAGAGCTGTCAAAAGGAAATATCCGTCGCAATAGCCGCCCCAGCCCCAATTGACATGATAGTAGTTCTGATCGGTGTAGCCATCCAATACGAAAGCATGCCCTGCCTCCTCATTGAACCCCGAATAGATGACCGGCCGGTTACTGTCCAGTTCAGCTTGCATCAAGGAATTCCACTCGGAAGTAGTATAGTAATTCCGTGAAATAATCCGTGCCCTCTTGTCATAGCCCATATACGTTTTCAATCCGTCCGGAATATAATAAGTGGAAGCGGCTGTTCCAAAACTGCCGACAGGACCATAATCCGCTTGTACCATGACACCGCAATCTCTCATCAACGTAGCCACTGCATTGGCTTCGGCCTGCGAATATCCAGAATAAGGATATTCCAATAGCATATTCTCCCAATCGTAAGTATGTCCTAACGGCAGATCAGGTACGGTTACATTATAGGTATAGGTTTGGTATCCGGGCAAAGTCCCTACCCCTTTTTCGGGCCATTGATGATAGCGCATCACAATAGCAAGAGCTGTTATCGTACATCCGGTATAAGAAAACTTTCCGTTAATAGTGGGACAAAGCATATTGTAGGGACGCTCTTGGTTCCATTTAGCCGTTTCCAGTTCGACTACCGGATTACCGGCAGCGAGACTGCCCCAAGCACGGGTAACGACAGCTTCAGTCTTTGTCCCGCTACGCCTTGCTTCATTCACTTCGTCACGCATGTACTCCAGCCATGCCTTCAGATTGACAGGGAGATTATCTTTCGAGAATTCGTACTCGAAAGAATAACCAAGGACAGGCATAGCTACATCGTCGCCTGCCACAATGACAAATCCCGGTCCGCCGGCATTATCGAAAACATAGTACGCCGGCCCCAATCCTGATGAACGCGTCGCTATACTTTCGCTATCGAATGCCAACTGCAACGACGGTGTTCCCCCACGTGTAATGGGTGCAGACTTCCAAAACGAGAGAGCCAACTGCCTCGCCTGATCTTCTGTTACATTTTCAGCAGAAGCTATCCCCCCTAAAAATAGAATTAATAAGAAAAGAAATCGTTTCATGAATGACTCGTATGATTTAAAGATTAGCAAATTCCTCTACTACAAAAATAGAGAATAATCAGAAAATAACAATACAATTTTGAAGAATTTCTTTACATCAATAAAAAAATATATCTAACAACTATCTGAACGTTACAGCATAAAAAAAGCCGTCCCAGTCGGGACGGCTTCCTTTGTCATATACCGGTGAAGAAATTATTCGGCCAACTTGTTGTTTGAACCCAGCACGTTGATGATTTTGTGCTTGTACAGTTTCTCCATTTCGTCACGAGCCGGACCCAGATACTTACGGGGATCGAACTCAGCGGGTTTCTCAGCGAATACCTTGCGGACAGCAGCTGTCATAGCCAGACGAGAGTCTGAGTCGATGTTGATCTTGCAGACAGCAGACTTGGCAGCCTTACGCAGCTCGTCTTCGGGAATACCGATAGCAGCTTCCAGCTTGCCACCATACTGGTTGATCATGTCTACATATTCCTGAGGAACAGAAGAAGATCCGTGGAGTACGATGGGGAAGCCCGGCAATTTCTCCATAACGGCGTCCAGAACATCGAATGCCAAAGGAGGAGGTACCAGACGGCCTGTCTTCGGATCTACGTGGCACTGTTCGGGTTTGAACTTGTAGGCACCGTGAGAAGTACCGATAGAGATAGCCAAGCTGTCGCAACCTGTACGAGTAGCAAAGTCGATTACTTCTTCAGGGTTTGTATAAGTGTGATGTTCAGCAGACACTTCATCTTCTACACCAGCCAATACACCCAGTTCACCTTCAACTGTTACATCAAACTGATGAGCATATTCAACAACCTTCTTAGTCAGAGCGACATTCTCTTCGTAAGGCAGATGAGAACCGTCGATCATTACAGAAGAGAAGCCCATGTCTACACAAGACTTGCACAGTTCGAAGCTGTCACCGTGGTCCAGGTGCAGAACGATTTCAGGATGTTCGCATCCCAATTCCTTTGCATACTGAACGGCACCTTCGGCCATGTAACGCAGCAAAGTCTGGTTGGCATAGTTGCGGGCACCCTTAGAAACCTGCAGGATAACCGGGCTCTTCTCCTCAGAAGAAGCCTTGATGATGGCTTGCAACTGCTCCATATTGTTGAAGTTGAATGCCGGAATGGCATAACCGCCCTTGATGGCACGCGCAAACATCGCTTTGGTGTTTACGAGACCTAAATCTTTGTAATTAACCATTTTGTTTAAAAGTTTATTGTTAGTGAATCAAATTCTGTGCAAAAGTACACATTCTACTTTAAAAAGCGGTCACAAGGCCTATAAAAAAACTCTCCGAACACAAAGAAAAACAAAAATTTTTCATGTGTTTGAAGAGTTTTAACAAAAGATTGCAATGTCTACGTTGCAAACCCGATCCGAAAATCGGCATGCGACTTATTTCTTCAGGTAGATGATGGTAGGCAGATGGTCGCTGTAACCGTTCAGCCATGTACGGCCGCCGTGGGTACGCAACGGCGAACCCTTGTACTTGCCGTCCTGCTGGATGAGGTAATCACGGCGGAACACTTCATGATGGTCATAACGCAATCCCCTGCGCTTTTTCAACAAAGGTTTTGACAGAACTATCTGGTCGAACAGGTTCCATTTGCCCCGATACAGCAAGGTACCTACCCCGTCGTCCTGTAGAGTTACCCACCATGGATTATAGAATTCGGCCTTCTTCACCTCTTTTTTATACTTGCGGGCGCCCAGCTTCTGCATGCTCTCGTCCATGGGGTCGTCGTTCATGTCGCCCATCACGATCAGCTTCAGTCTCCGGTCGCTGCGTTGCAGGGAGTCGGCCAACGCCCGTACCTGGCGGGCTGCATGCACCCGCACCGGCGACTTGGCACCGCGCGAAGGCCAATGGTTGACGATGACACAGACACGTTCACCGGCCATCCGCCCGTCCACAATCAGAAAGCCGCGCGTCAGGTGTACCGTGTCGCCCTGATAGGGCTCGGACAAGACCAGTCTGGAAGCCGTTACTTCATATTGCTGTGGGTCGTAAAGCAAGGCGCAGTCGATACCCCGCTTGTCAGGTCCTTCGTAATGGATGAACTTGTATTGGGAAAGGGAAGGCTGCTCCAGCAAGTCGGTCAGCACCCGGTCGTTCTCCACTTCGGCCACACCGATAAAGGCCGGTCCCTGGGGCACTTCGTCGCGCGACAGGGACGAAAGCACCCGTGCCATATTCGCCAGCTTGGCTTCATACTTCTGCGATGTCCACTTGTAGCTGCCCCCTGGCAAGAAATCATAATCGTTCTTGCCGGCATCGTGAATGGTATCAAACAGATTCTCAAGATTGTAGAACGCCACGCTATACAAGCCGCGCTTTCCGTTCTGCGCCCCCACGCCGACGGCAAAGAGGCAGAGAGTCATTAGGAAGAATAGTTTTTTCATAATTATGCGAATGGTTTCGGCTGCAAAAGAAAGAAATAAAACGAGATAAACCTATTTTTTCAGCAAACTTTTTTTCTGTTTCAATAAATAGCACTATCTTTGCACCCTGAAAAGTTAAAAAGACCATTACACACCACTATTTGTTACCAAGCATATAGTAACCGAAATAAAAAAATTAAAAACAATATCGAAATGAAAAAAGGTATTCATCCCGAAAATTACCGTCCGGTAGTATTCAAAGATATGTCGAATGGCGACATGTTCCTGTCTCGTTCTACTGTCAACACGAAAGAGACAATCGAATTCGAAGGCGAAACTTATCCGTTGGTAAAACTGGAAATCTCCAGCTCTTCCCACCCGTTCTACACCGGTAAGTCCAAGTTGGTCGATACAGCCGGTCGCGTAGACAAGTTCATGAGCCGCTACGCCAAGAGCCAGAAGAAATAATCATTTCTTTATTTGAAAAGACTAAAAAAGAGGATGCGCACCTGCGCATCCTCTTTTCTTTTTATTAATGATGAACCTAAGCATCCCTTTACCCAGCTTAAAGCGCTTGTTTGCCCAGCCCAAATGAATCATTTAAGCTGGGTAAAGCCCTGCTTTAAGCTGGACAAACGATTGCTTTAAGCCGGACAAACAAGACTTCTACCCAGAACTTACTTCCGGAAAGGCGGCTTCACGACTACAGCCTTCAGCTTGCGGCCGCGCATATCGATGCAAATTTCCGTTCCAGGCTTGCTGAATTCGGTCTTCACATACCCCATACCGATACCGATCTTTCGCATGGGAGACATGGTACCCGAAGTCACCATACCAATCGGATGACCTTCCGCATCCATCAGTCCGTATCCATGACGGGGAATGCCCCGGTCTATCATCTCAAAGCCTACCAACTTGCGGGCCACACCTTCGGTCTTCTGCTTCTCCAGCATCGGACGGTTGATGAAGTTCTTGCCGTCCACAAACTTGGTAATCCAGCCCAGGCCGGCCTCGATGGGCGATGTGGTGTCATCGATGTCGTTACCATACAGGCAGAAGCCCATCTCCAGGCGAAGCGTATCGCGGGCTCCCAAGCCAATGGGCTTGATGCCAAACTCAGCACCGGCCTCGAACACCGCATCCCAGATTTTCATGGCAGCGTCGGGATAGAAGTACAACTCAAAGCCACCGGCTCCCGTATAGCCGGTATTCGAAATGATGACATCCTTCTCACCCGCAAACTCGCCGTGGGTAAAGGTGTAATAAGGCAGTGACGACAAATCGATGGGTGTCAGTTTCTGCAAGGCCAGAATGGCTTTCGGGCCCTGTACGGCCAACTGGGCCATGCGGTCGGAAGCGTTTTCAAGCTCGGCCCCTTCGGTATTGTGGGACACGCACCAGTTCCAGTCCTTATCAATGTTGGCCGCGTTCACAACCAGCATATACTTTTCTGGTTCATAGCAATAGACCAGCAGGTCGTCCACAATGCCTCCCGTCTCGTTGGGGAAACAAGTGTACTGCACCTTTCCGGGAGTAAGAGCAGCCACATTGTTGGAGGTTACCTTCTGGAGGAAATCCAGCGCATGCGGGCCCTTTACCCAAAATTCGCCCATGTGCGACACGTCGAAGACGCCCACACCGTGGCAGACGGTCAGATGTTCGTCGATGATGCCCGAATATTCAATCGGCATATTATATCCCGCAAACTCGTGCATCTTGGCACCCAGCGAGATATGTTTTTCAGTAAATGGAGTGGTTTTCATGAAACTAATATTTAAGCATTCAGTATTTTTATCTCATCAGCGTGCAGCCACCAGCTCGGCAATCTTTACCACCACCTTCATGGCTTTTTCCATGCTCTGGATGGGCACAAACTCATAACGGCCGTGGAAGTTGAGTCCGCCGGCAAAGATGTTGGGACAAGGCAGCCCCTTGAACGAGAGCTGCGCTCCGTCCGTTCCACCGCGGATTGCCCTCACACGAGGTTCCACGCCGGCTTCCTTCATGGCCTGGAAAGCGATGTCGATGACGTGCATCACCGGCTCTATCTTCTCGCGCATGTTGTAGTACTGGTCGTGCAGGTCGAGCGTTGCCGTCCCCTCACCGTACTCGGCATTGATCTTCCGCACCAGGTGCTCCATCTCCTGCTTGCGGCTTTCGAAGCGGGCACGGTCATGGTCACGGATGATGTAGGAAACAACCGTCTGCTCCACCTCTCCGCTGATACCCACCAGGTGATAGAAACCTTCATAACCCTCGGTATGCTCGGGCGTCTCGTGGCTGGGCAGCATGGCCATAAAGCGGCCGGCCACCCGGATGGAGTTGATCATCTTGTGTTTGGCATAGCCCGGATGCACGTTACGGCCCTTGAACGTAATCTTGGCAGAAGCGGCATTGAAGTTCTCGAACTCCAGTTCACCTACCTCACCGCCATCCATCGTATAGGCCCAGTCGCAACCAAACTTCTGTACATCAAACTTATGGGCGCCGAGGCCGATTTCTTCGTCGGGATTGAAGCCGACGCGTATCTTGCCATGTTTTATTTCAGGATGTTCCTGCAGATAGGCAACGGCCGAAACGATTTCGGCAATACCAGCCTTGTCGTCAGCCCCCAGCAAAGTCTTACCGTCGGTCACGAGCAAATCCTCTCCCTTATGGTCGAGCAACTCAGGGAACTGAGAAGGAGACAGCACTATATTTTCTTCGGCACAGAGCACGATGTCCTTACCGTCGTAGTTTTCCACCTTGCGGGGAGACACGTTCTTGCCGCTCATGTCGGGACTTGTATCCATGTGGGCGATGAAGCCTACCGTCGGCAACGGCTTGTCCGTATTGGCGGGAAGCGTGGCAAACAGATAGCCGTTCTCGTCCAGCGTGATTTCCTCAAGACCCATCGACTCCAGTTCTTCCTTCAGGTAGCGGGCGAAGACCATCTGCCCCGGCGTACTGGGAGTGACACCCGTTTCTTCACTCGACTGGGTGTCGAAGCTGACATACTTCAAAAAACGTTCTACTAAAGTCATATCATTCAAAATAAAAATAAGATTCAACAATATTTGTTCATTGTGCCCGTAAAGGTAGGAAAAGGGGCGTAAATTGCCAAGCAATCCACGCCCCTTTTTTATTTTCAAGTTAACGTTTTGTCAATCAGAAGCAGCTGCTGCCGTCGAAACAATGGGTGCAAAGCTTGCACTTGGGCAGGCCGATGGACTCGACCAGGGTCTCCAGCGTATTGAAACGCAAGGAAGTGAAGCCGAAGCGTTCGCGCATGATCTCGACCATACGGTTGTACTCGGGAGAGCCGGTGGTGGCATATTTCTCGAGGTTCTTGTTCTCGTCGCCCTCGAGCTCCTTGATGATGCGACGGGTGATGAGCTCGAGCGGGCTCTTGGAGGCAGTG
>ULML01048893.1_pt1 | contig 17868 bp, 9 predicted proteins | sample 1951651 | NCBI WGS metagenome assembly ULML01 (sample SAMEA4835549, study PRJEB28245) | human gut metagenome | biome: gut microbiome; material: fecal sample | place: Denmark | collected 2008
CTTGAATCTGTTCATCATATGCAATTTCCGCAAAACGCTTAATAAGCTGGATTGGGAGATTATCCACACAGAAGTATCCTGCATCCTCCAGCGTTTTCATCGCTGTTGTCTTTCCTGCGCCGCTCATTCCTGTCACAATTACAAATCTCATCCTAGAATGCCCCCAGTGTCTTTATCTCAAGCTCCAGATCCACACCGGAACTGTCTTTTACTTTTTTCTTTACATCGTCTACCAACTGCATGACATCAGCCGCCGTTGCGCCGCCTTTGTTCACCACAAAACCACAATGCTTCTCTGATACCTGAGCTCCTCCTACAGTATAACCGCGAAGTCCCGCATCCATAATCAGTTTTCCTGCAAAATATCCCTCCGGTCGTTTAAAAGTCGATCCTGCCGACGGATATTCCAGTGGCTGCTTTGAGATTCTCGCTTCTGCCAGCCGTTTCATCTCTTCATCTATCTTATCCATATCTCCGGTCTGAAGTTCAATTACAGCTTCCAGCACAACCAGACCATCCTGTTCTGCCTTACTGTGGCGGTAGCCGAATTCCATATCTGCACCCGCAATCTCATAGATCTGTCCATCCTGATCCAGCACCTTTACAGATGTGATAATATGCTTCATCTCTCCGCCATATGCTCCTGCATTCATATAAACAGCACCACCAACGCTACCCGGTATACCAGATGCAAATTCCATTCCGGTCAGTCCGTGCTGTTTTGCTGTTACCGCAGTTTTGATCAGGGATGCACCTGCCTGCGCAGTGATCCTTGTTCCTTCCACCGTGATCCTAGACATTCCATCTGCTATATGAATGATCATTCCACGATAGCCATCATCTGATACCAGTAAGTTGCTTCCATTTCCCATAATAAAAAACGGAACTTTTTCCTTTTTACAGAGGTCTGCAAGCTCTGCGATCTGCTCCGGTTTCTCCGGCTCAGCAATAAAATCTGCTTTTCCACCGATCCGGAAGGTTGTATATCGGTTCAAAGGTTCTTTTGTTTTTATTCTGTTTTCTCCTGTGATCGCTGCTGCGCTCTCATAAAACGATGTCATATAATTTTAAACTCCTGACCTGTTTTTATTCCGGATTCTCAAGGATCTTATAAACCTGATAGACAAAACAAAGCCTTTAACATAAGGTTTTGCATGCTGTTCCAGTTGATTTCTCAAAATCTCAAACACTACCACATAATATCATACATTAAAGGCTTTTAGAATTCAATATTAAAAATGTATAGAATTTTCAGGGCGTTTCAACCCGATTTATGTAATTTACACATAGTTTACTTAATACTTTTTACTGATTCAGTATACTGCACGCACCACCATACATACCCGCATCATTACCAAGTGTAGCAAGTGCAAACTTGGTCTGTCTGCATGCATGAAATGCATATTGTGCAAAATATTTTGCAGTTGTATCGATCAGGATATCTCCTGCTCTGGATACGCCACCACCGATTACGAAGATTTCAGGATCTACTACACATGCGATCTGGGCAAGTGCTTTTCCAAGAACCTTTCCATGATTTTCTACCAGTGTTGCTGCAAGCTCATCACCTTCTTTTGCTGCATCAAAGATCTCTTTTGCTGAAATGTACTGGATCTGACGAAGCTTGGATGGCTTGTCTGTTGTATTTAAAATGATCTTTGCCATACGAACGATACCGGTTGCTGATGTATACTGTTCCAGACAGCCCTTGTTACCACATCCGCATACTTCTGTCTCGTCGTCATTTACGCAAATATGTCCGATCTCACCGCCTGCACCGTTGGTTCCCGCGAGCATCTTTCCATCTAAAATAATACCGCCGCCGACACCGGTTCCAAGTGTTACCATTACGATATCCTTATGGCCTTTTCCGCCGCCCTGCCACATCTCACCGAGCGCTGCCATGTTTGCATCATTTCCGGCTTTTACAGGAAGGGCTAATAATTTGCTGAGTTCTTCTTCTACATTGAAGATTCCCCATCCAAGATTTACACATTTGATAACCGTGCCGTCTGCCTTTACAGGACCCGGAACACCCATTCCAACACCTGCTACATCAGACTTCTCGATCCTTTTCTCTGCCAGTTTATCTTCAACAGATGCTGCGATATCGCTTAAGATATATTTTCCGCCTTCATCTGTTCTTGTTGTGATCTCCCATTTCTCAACCATCTCACCCTGTGTTGTAAACAGACCGATCTTTACGGTTGTTCCTCCGATATCTACTCCAAATACATAGTTTGCCATTTTTCTACTGCTCCTCCTTATTTGCATTGCCCTTCATAATATTCTGCGTCACTCTGTTATATAATTCCTGTGCCGCATTATATCCCATCTTCTTCTGTCTGTGGTTAACCGCTGCAGATTCAACAATGATCGCGATATTTCTGCCCGGACGGATCGGAATATTATGACTTACGACTTTATTTCCAAGAAATTCTGTGTACTGGTCTTCCAGTCCCAGACGGTCATACTCCGTATCCTTGCTCCACTCTTCCAGATTGATGACCAGATCGATGTTCTGATCCAGCTTTACACATTCTACACCAAACAGTGATTTTACGTCAATGATTCCAATACCACGCAGCTCGATAAAATGTCTGGTAATATCCGGTGCTCGTCCAACCAGCGTCGCATCACTGACCTTCTTGATCTCAACCACATCATCTGCAACCAGACGGTGGCCTCTCTTGATCAGCTCCAGAGCAGCCTCCGATTTACCGATACCACTCTCACCCATGATCAGAACACCTTCGCCGTATACATCGACCAGTACAGCATGTACGGATATTCTTGGTGCCAGTTCTACATGGAGCCAACGATCTACCTCATGTACAAATGCAGATGTAACGGCACTTGATGTGAGGACAGGCACTCCGTGTTTCTTTCCTGCTTCTATAATAAATTCATATGGTTCCAGATCTCTGCAGAATATCAGACACGGCGGCTTATATGAGAAAAATTCATTTATGATCTTGATATTTTCTTCCTCTGTATGCATCGCTGCAATATAGGCATGTTCTACATTTCCGCATATCTGGATACGTCCTGCATCAAAATGTTCAAAGAATCCTCCAAACTGTACCGCCGGGCGGTTCATACCCGGATCCTGGATCAGCACCTTATCGGTATCGATCTCCGGTGTATAATTCTTCAGATTCATTTTCTCTATGAGTTTGGATACTGTTATACTATAAACCATCTTCTCCTCCTGTTTTCCCTAGTTTCAGTTCTTGTTTCATTATATTCTACAACCTATTTATCGTCAATTCATCAATTTATTTTTTCAGGAAAAAAGCCACCTGTTTTCTGAATCTTATGTTATACTGATTTTTATGTGTGAATCTGCTGTTTTTAGAATACGCAGCGGAAAGGATATGAATTCAAAGTATGTTTAATTTTGAAGAAGAATTAAAAAAACTGCCTCATACACCGGGTGTCTATCTGATGCATAACAAGACCGATGAAATCATCTATGTCGGCAAAGCCATTGATCTGTATAACCGGGTACACCAGTATTTTCAGTCAGGATATAAACGCTCACCTAAAATCGAAAAAATGGTCAGTCACATCGCGTGGTTTGAATATATCATCTGCGAATCTGAAATTGAAGCACTGGTGCTGGAATGTAATCTGATCAAAGAACACCGTCCGCACTACAATACAATGCTTACGGATGACAAAAGCTATCCATACATCAAGATCACAGTCAACGAGGATTTCCCTCGTATTCTGTTCTCGCATCAGATGCACCGGGATCATGCCAGATATTTTGGTCCTTATACTAATGCAGGTGCTGTCAAGGATACCATTGATCTGTTAAAAAAACTATATCATCTGCGAAGCTGCAACAAAAAGCTGCCACAGGAAACAGGGCTGGATCGTCCATGTCTGTATTACCACATCGGACAGTGCAAGGCTCCCTGTCAGGGTTACATCTCAAAAGAGGACTACAGCAGACAGGTGGGACAGGCAATCCATTTTCTGACCGGGCATCACCAGCAGACGGTAAAAGAACTGGAAGAAAAGATGAAACGGTTGGCAGCCGATATGGAATTTGAACAGGCGGCAGAGGTTCGTGATCTGATCGAAAGCATCAAGCACATCGCATCAAAGCAGCGTGTTGACAACACAACAACCGATGACCGTGACGTGATCGCGATGGCTACCAACAACATGAACGAAGGCGTTATCTCGGTCTTTTTCATCCGAAACGGCAAGATGATCGGCAGAGAACATTTTCATATGACCGGTGTGCAATCGGAATCTTATGGAGATATTATGGCTGCATTTTTAAAACAGTATTACGCTTCTACTCCATTTCTCCCTAAGGAGATCATTCTGGAGCATGAAGTAAATGAGCAGGAGCTGATCGAACAATACTTAAGCGAACGACGGGGAAATCTGGTACACATCCTCACACCTCAAAAAGGTGACAAAGCCAAGCTGTTAAAGCTTGCGCGTGACAATGCTTTTCTTGTTCTGACACAGGATACTGAAAAGCTGAAACGGGAGCAGGCTCGAACAGAAGGTGCTGCAAAGGAACTGGCAGAACTGATCGGTGTCCCATCTGCCAAACGACTGGAAGCCTTCGATATCTCGCACATCAGCGGCTACCATTCGGTTGCTTCGATGGTGGTCTTTGAAAATGGAAAAGCCAGACCCAATGAATACCGCAAATTCAAATTAAGAACTATCGACGGCCCGGATGACTACGCCAGTATGCGCGAGGTTCTGACAAGACGATTTACCGATGAACGTTTTAAGGTCTATCCTGACATCCTTATGATGGATGGTGGTAAGGGACAGGTCAACATTGCCCTGGAGGTTCTTGACGAACTGCATCTGAATATTCCGGTCTGCGGTATGGTAAAGGATGACTACCACCGGACCAGAGGACTGTATTATAACAATAAAGAAGTGGAATTTCCAAAGAATACACAGGCATTTGACATGGTTACCCGTTTGCAGGACGAAGCCCACCGTTTTGCCATCGAATATCACAGAAGCCTCAGAAGCAAATCTCAGGTACATTCTATCCTTGAGGATATACCGGGCATCGGCCCTGCCAGACGAAAGGATCTGATGGGGTACTTCAAGGATATTTCAAGGATCCGGGAGGCATCCATCGAGGAACTGATGCAGGCGCCATCCATGAACCGGAATGCCGCCGAAGCGGTGTACGGATTTTTCCACAAGGAGTGAGCTAACCTGTGAATATATCTGCAAAAGATGGAAATAGCATAATATATTTGGACACTTTTGACCTTACCAACCAGGGGACGTTCCCACTCGTTTCCACTCTGTGTAACTTCGAACTAACCTCGGCTAAGCCTCGCTAAGGTCTCAGTTACTCCTGCAGCGGTACTAAGATGCTGCTAATGCACCATCACACCACAGGGGTGCGCTTTCGTTCTAAGCTCGTGCAAGCACTCACTAAGTACGAAATGTGAGTACCGGCGGACTCAAATGCCCCTGTTTGGGTAAGTCAAACTGTCCAAATATAATTTACTTTCTTATTTTTTTGCAGATATATTCACAATTATTTAATAAGGAGATAAAGATGGAATATAATTTTTTTGCTATGATTTCAAGGATGAAATACATCGACCGCTGGGCGTTGATGCGGAATACAAGGGAAGAAAATCTGTGTGAGCACAGCCTGGAAGTCAGCATTATCGCTCATGCACTTGCCGTGATCGGCAATACCTATTATGAAAAGGATCTGAATGCAGAGCGGGCTGCTCTGATCGGACTTTACCATGACGCTTCAGAGATCATAACCGGTGATATGCCGACACCGGTCAAGTATTATAACGACGCTATCAAGGAATCCTTTAAAATGATCGAGAAAACAGCCTGCTACAAGCTGTTAAACAAACTGCCGGATGAAATGAAACCACAGTATGAACCACTCTTCTTCCGCCAGTCCGGAGATGAATATATCTGGAAGCTTGTAAAAGCGGCAGATAAACTATCTGCTCTTATCAAATGTATGGAAGAAACCTCTGTCGGCAATCCGGAATTCTCCAGCGCCTACGAATCCACAAAGGCTTCTGTCGACAAGCTGGCTGCCGACCTTCCGGAGGTTGAACGCTTTCTGTCTGACTTCCTCCCTGCCTACGGCAAAAACCTCGACCAGCTTCAATTTTAATTTTAGTAATGCCGTTTTTGGCGTGGCATGTAATACAACTATTATTCCGCAAGACGCTTGTGCTCTATTCCTCGACGTAACGGTACATAAAGTTGCAAAATACGCAACTTAAGTACCGACGCTCGGAAAGGCTTGCCTCATAACAGTGTATTACATGCCACGCCAAAAACGGCATTTTTAAAACTACCACAAAATATTGCAACTATGCGGTGGTATATGTTTTTATGGGATATCAAAAATACCGCACATGGATGGTTATATTACACGCTGTTATGTAGCAAGCCTTTTTCCACGCCGGTTCTTAGTGAACCGCCACAGGCGGAGAACTTAGCACCGCTGCGTGGAAATAGAGTGCAAGCGTCTTGCGGAATAATAGTTGTATGATATAACCGTCCATGTGCGGTATTGCACCTATCTCTGTGGTTCCACCTGAGCAAGAATTGACATGAATTCTTTGCCGGTGATCGTTTCATGTTCTATAAGGAAGCTGGCGATGGAATCCAGGGCTGCCATATGGGCAGACAAAAGTTTCTTTGCTTTATTATAGGAATCTCGCAGCATATCACGGATCTCCTTATCGATCTTGGTTGCAGTTTCATCGGAACACTGAAGGGCAAGATTTCTGTCCAGATACTGTCCTTCTATTGATTCAAGCTGCACCATGCCAAATTTATCTGACATACCATACATGGTTATCATAGCCCTGGCGGTCTTGGTCGCCTTCTCGATATCATTTGATGCTCCTGTCGTTACAGAGTCAAATTTCAATTCTTCCGCTGCACGTCCGCCGAGCAGGGTTATAAGCTCTGCTTCCAGTTCTTTCTTGGATTCGAGATATTTCTCTTCTTCAGGAACCTGCCATACATAACCAAGGGAACCCATGGTTCTTGGAACGATCGTAATCCTCTGGATCGGCTCCGTATGCTTCTGGAGTGCTGCAAGCAATGCATGTCCGACTTCATGATAAGCAACGATCTGCTTTTCTTCTTTACTGAGCAGACGATCCTTTTTCTCTTTTCCGGCAAATACAACCTCTACCGCACCGATCAGATCCTGTTGGGAAACCAGACTTCTGCCATCTCTGACAGCGGCCAGCGCTCCCTCATTTATAATATTGGCAAGATCCGCACCAACCGCACCTGAAGTTGCAAGTGCCAGTTCATGAAGATCAACCGTTTCATCCATCTTGACATTCTTGGAATGAACCTTCAGTGTATCGATTCTTCCCTTCAGATCCGGCTTCTCTACGATAACTCTGCGGTCAAATCGTCCCGGACGAAGAAGTGCCTTATCAAGCACCTCAGGACGATTCGTTGCTGCAAGGATCACAATACCCTTTGATGTATCAAAGCCATCCATCTCTGCAAGAAGCTGATTCAGGGTCTGCTCCCGTTCGGAATCTCCGCCATGCCTGGAATCTCTGCTTCTTCCAATTGCATCGATCTCATCAATAAATATAATACATGGTGCCATCTGTGTCGCCTGTTTGAACAGATCTCTGACACGGGAAGCACCCACTCCGACATACATCTCTACAAAGCTGGACCCGGACATAGAAAAGAATGGTACATTTGCTTCACCTGCCACTGCTTTTGCAAGCAGGGTCTTACCGGTTCCCGGAGGGCCGACAAGCAGTGCCCCCTTTGGCAGCTTCGCTCCGATATCCAGATATTTCTTTGGATTGTGCAGGAAATCGACCATCTCTGTCAGAGATTCCTTAGCCTCTTCCTCTCCGGCAACATCCGCAAAGGTAACACCTGTTTTCTTCTCAACGTAAATCTTCGCATTTGCTCTACCTACACCGCCGCTTCGTTTCATGATCATCGACAGCAACAGATAGAATGCAACGATCATTACAATGTAAGAAATGATCGTGCCAACCATGGCACTTCCGCTTTCATCTACACCTTCATATTCTGTTCCATATTTTGTCTTTGCCTGACGAAGCTTCTCTGCCAGACTGTCATCCGATATTCTGGTTGCAGTATATTTCGTCTTACTGATCACCTTATCATCGGCATTATTTTCAAATACGATCTTACTTCCGTAGATCTTTACGGAACCAACCTCGCCCTTATCTAACATCTCGATAAACTGACCATATGTGACTTCCTCTTCCCTGCCGGATGACACCCGGTCAAATACGCGCCAGAATAAAAATGTCAGTAAAATGGAAATAACCAGGATCACCATGATCGAGCGGTTGTTTCTTCCTTTATTTCCATTATTATTGTTATTGCTGTTATTATTGTTATTATTGTTGTTATTACTGTTATCAGGTAAATTGTTGTCCAATCAGAACCTCCTTTTTATACAGCCTGCCTGCTGTATTCTTCTTTTGTATATATTCCCGGCAATTTCGCATCCATTATAACCACGTTTTTCCCGGCTTTCAAGATGGCACCGCTTTTGTTCATGAAGATTTAACCTTTCTATTCACCCAGATAGTCCATCGCAATACCAAGAGAGGTTTCTCCTCTGCTGATCGTCAGACTCCATTTTCCAATCTGAAGTTCTGTATAATTTGCACTGGAATCATCCGCAGAATACTCCTTTTCCTGATAGGCGCAAATCATCTCTGTTGTCCGTTCCAGACTGTCGCCCTGAAGTGTTTCATCCTCAAGTGCCATTACCAGATCTTCATAGATCTGATCCAGACAGAAACCGTCATCGACATCCGGAGGATACTGCCATATACGGACAGAGTGGATCGCCTGTGTGTTCAGATCACTGTTTATGCTCACATCAATGCCACATTCGTCATCTGAAATATACTTTTCTTTGTTATAGTATGTAAATGTATCTCCATTTTGATACGAGTATTCATACAAACTCAGATTTCCGGCAGTTCCTGTACTTGTATCTTCAAATAAAATGCCATCTTCCTCCGCATTCTGTAAAAAATCAGCCTCCAACTCATCACTGGTGACACCCTCATAATGAGCCACACCATCACAGGCTTCTCCCCGGTCATACACTTCATCAGCCGATAATCCGACCAGACTGTCTGTACCATAATCCGTAATTTCTCCCGGCTGATAGATATAACGGTAACTGTATCCGTCCTCATCTACAAACATATCCTCATCTTGTTCATCCATCATCTCATGCATTTCATCCAGCGAGTCCTGCAGCTCCTGCTCATCCCGGTACTGCTGCCATACATCCCACAAACTGCTCGTCCGGAAACATACTCCAATTGCAGCCAGAAAAAGCAGACCAGAGATCACGCCCTCTGCTTTTTTCGATTTCTTCTTTGTCGTATAGGTCGTATCCGGATTCGGTATAGGTTTTGCCGATGTTGGAGTACGATTCGCCCATTTCGGAAGCTCGGTTTCAAACTCATCATGGCAATCTGTTACTTCATCCTCAACTTCAGGTTTGTCCGCACTGTAGTCCGATACATCCCCACTATATTGATACTCTCTCTGATAATCTTCAGGCTCTCGTCTTTCGTTCAGATAAAAGGTGTGACTGGTTTCAATCGGTGTCACAAATCGTTTACAGGTTTTGCAAAAATTAATACTGTTTACTTTTCCATCACATATTGGACAGATCTTTGTTCCCATAAGTACCTCCTCTTTCTTTTCGATACTTTGTTTCTACCGCTAACTTTATATTCTTTTTTGTCATACGTCAATATTCTTTTCTCCGGCTTGACATCCCCATTAAAAGTCACTATTATTTCTTTAACTTATGATCTACAGGAGGTTTAAGTCGCATGCCCGGTTTTCTGATGCATCTGATCGAGGGTGAAATGATAATCAATAAAATAAATACAGGTGTAACTTCTGCGGCAGATTCCCATCTGTCGGCAATAAAAGCCGCCCCTGAACAGTTTCTCCTCGGCTGTATCCTGCCGGATATCACGGATAATAAAGAAAAAACGCATTTCCGTCCGGCATGGCAGAAGAACCTGATCACAAAATATCCGGTGCTTGCTCATATCCGCGCTCTCTACCCGGATGATGCGATATTGTCACCGGCTGACTATGGCATCCTGGCACATCTGCATCTGGATACTCATTATGTGACTGATTTCTGGCCGGAATATTTCACTATAGAAGATACCGCAGGAAATACCTGTTTTGATACAAGACACCCTTTGTATGTTCACATTTTCTCACAACCGGAAAAAAAGATTCCTCTGGCAGAATTTTTCTCTGACCGGTACTTTTATGGAGAATATGATAGGATCAATCCACGTCTACTAAAAGACTTTCATCCATATATACCGGAACAAATCACTTATCAGCCGGAGCTTGTACATATTACAGAATGCCGGCCGGAAGATCCGTCACAGATCACAAAAGCTCTGCAGACGTACATTATTCAGAATCCGTCACCTGCCCCGGAAGCTTCCGTCACCCGTGCTGAGATTTTTCCATATGATGCAGTCATTGAATTTCTGGAACATATGGCAGATACATTTTTTACAGAATTCATTTAACCTGTCTTCCATATCAGCAGCCAAAATAATATTTATAATTTCACCCATAACAAACAGCCATCGATGCGTTGGAAACGGATCCGTATATGGATCCGGCTTCCTTTTCATCAATGGCTGTTTTTTATTTTCCCGCTTATTTAATCTTCGCTTTTACTTTAACGGAATAAGCACCATATGTTTTTTTCTTATTCAGAGTTTTGTATGCTCTGACCTTGAAATAATATGTCTTTCCTTTTTTCAGGCTCTTCTTTGTCAGATTCAGCTTCTTTGTATCGCCGATCTTCTTATACTTGCCTTTCTTTGAGGTTGCCATATATACCTGATATCCACTGGCACCGGCTACCTTCTTCCAGCTTATCTTACATGCCTTTGATTTTGCTGTCGTCTTTACTGATTTTACCTTTGATGGCTTCGTTACAAATGCCTTACTCTTCTCTTTGCCCTTTATCTTAGAGTTTCCTGACTTCTTATAAGCATATACACTATAAGTGTATTTGGTTCCTGCTTTCAGCTTCTTCGCACTGTAAGAAGATGCATTCTTACCCACCGTTTTTATAAGTTTCTTCTTGCCGGAGCCCTGCTTCTGGTAGATCATATATCCATCTGCATCAGATACCTTCTTCCATGTGATCTTTGCAGAAGTTGTCTTGATCTTGCTTACTGTAATCTTTTTCGTTACACCAGGCTTCTTCACATTCGGTGTGGTCTTTGCCTTAATCGCAAATGTCTTTGACGCACTTCCTGTATAATTTCCTTTTCCGGTTATCACAACCTTCGCTGTACCAACATTTGTATTGTTGGAATATGCTGCCGTGTAATCTGTATTCAGCTTCAGCACCTTACCCTTTAATGTAACAGTAACTGCAGGTGTTAACGCTTTTCCGGTGTAAGTCTGATCTGCCACCGTTATAACTGCCGCAGACAGATCTGTCTTTGTAACCGGTGTCGTCTGTTTTACAATTGCAAAATACTGTGTCAATGTACCGGTGTAATTTCCATTTCCTGTAATCTGTATCACAGCCTTGGTTGTCGGCTCTATATTAGACTGATACGATACCGTATAGTCTGCAGATGCACCGGCGCTCAGCACTGCATTTCTTGCTGTATCCTTGACAATAACGGAAGGTGTGACAGCCTTTCCTGTATAGGATACGCTCTTTGTATAGGACACTTTACATTTCTCTATCTGTTTTGGAAGGATCGTAAAGGTTCCATATCCTGTATTTTTAAAGGAATCCGAAAGACCATTTACCGTGATTCTTGCAGTTCCGGCATTGATATTTTCAGAATAGAGCACACTGTATTCGGATGGATCGATCACTCTGCCGGATACCTTTACTATAACAGCCGGCTTCTGTTCCCTGCCGTTATAAGTCTGGTCCTCTGCCGTTATCTCTGCATCCTTGAGATTGATCTCCTGTTTCTGAATTGAGAAATACCGGTCTATTGTTCCTGTATAATTTCCTTTTCCTGTGATCTGGATCCGTGCAGATGTTGTCACTTCTGTATTGTTCTGATAGCTGACATCATAATCAACATTTTGCTTCAGCTCAACTGCTCCATCCATTACCTTTACTTCCGGACAAACCTGCTTTCCTGTATATGACATCAGATTTGCATAAGTCACAGAAGCGTCTTTCAGAGGCTTCGCCTGGATCGTAAAGTTTTCAGTTATCGTTCCCTTATAATTGCCTTTGCCTGTAACTGTGATCGTTGCAGTTCCGACATTGACATTGTTGGAATATGCCACGTCATAGTTTACAGCCGCCAGTGATCTTCCACTTATCATAACAGTGAATCCCGGTTTCAGTTCTCCTCCTGTATAGGTATATGGAGAACCTGTAACCATGATAAAACCGCCATTATTTATATCAAAAGGCAGAATGGTAAAAGTCTTTTCAACTGTTCCATCATAATTGCCAAGACCTGTTATCTTTGCTTTTGCAGTTCCGGCATTGATGTTATTTGTAAATGCAACTGCATAATCCTTGCCCTTTGTAAGCGTTTTACCATTAAAGGTTACTGTAATATCCGGACTTAGTGCAGATCCTGTGTAGGTCACTGTACCCATATTCATTACCAGAGAATCATTCAGCGCCTTCTTCGTGATCACAAAAGTTCCGGTTGTGGTTCCCTTATAATTACTGCCGGTTCCGGTCACAGTAACAGTTGCAGTTCCGACATTGGTATTGCCAGAATATGAAACACTGAATTCTGACAGATTTGTGATCCGCTTTCCACCTGTGGTTGTAAGGCTTACAACTGCCGGTGTAAATGCCGCACCTGTATATTCATATGACCGCTGTACAAGTGCTACTTCTGCACCTGTAATATCTGCCGCCACGATCTTAAATGTCAGGGATCTTGTACCTGTATATGCTCCGATTCCCTGTATCGTAATGGTTGCAGTGGAACCGACCGTCTTATTGTTGGTTACTGTTATAGTATAACTCTCACCTTCTACCAGAGTAACTCCATCCTGTGTGATCCTGAGCTTCGGAATAATGGCTTCGCCTCCCTGATACTCCTGATCTCCGATCGATGCTATGCTGATCGAACTGTCATTGATGTTTGTTACGATCTTTGTGATCTTAAATGTACATGTCTGTGTACCGCTGAAGTTTCCATTTCCTGTGATCCGGATCGATGCACTGTCTGTTTCATTTATATTATTGCTATAGGAAACAGTGTAATCCGTTCCCGCCTTCAGTTCGTAGGAACCATAGGTCAGTTTTACAGAAGGCTTTACCTCGGATCCGGTATATATCATCTCTTTGCTGTATTCTGCTTTACAGGATGTGATAGCTCTGGCTGCAATCGTGAAGGTCGTCTTTGCACTTCCGCTGTAGTTGCCTTTTCCGGTTGCTGTAATCGTTCCTGTACCGGCATTAATATTATTTTCATATGATAATCCATAATCTGTATTGGCAGCCAGCGTCGTAGTTCCAATCTTTACGGTTGCTGTCGGCTTCTGCTCACTTCCTGTAAATGTACATGCTGTAATATTACTGAAAACCGCTCCCTTGATCGATTTCTTTGTAACAGTAAATGTTCCCACTGCATTTCCTGTAAAGTTTGCATTTTTCCCTTTTATAGTTACCGTTGCCGTTCCGCAGTTTGTATTATTCGAATAATTCACAGTGAAATTCGTCATACTGGTGTAGGTCTTTCCGGATACAGTTGTAAAGGATGTAACACCCGGAGTCTGTGGCATGCCTGTATATTCATAACTATCTGCTTCCAAAACAACCTTTGCATTTGTCAGATCAAGTGCAACAACATTAAAGGTTGCTGTTCTTGTTCCTGTATAATCATTGATTCCCGTAATGGTTACTATTGCTGTAGATCCTGCAGTATAGTTATTGGTGTAAGTAACCGTATAATCTGTATTCAGAGTAAGGATCGTACCACCATTTCTGACTGTAACAGCAGGTCGGAGTCCCTGTCCTGCATTGTATTCCTGGTCTGCGATCGCATCGACTGTAATCGTTGAAGCATTGACGTCCGTACGCTCTCTGGTGATCTTATATGTCAGTACTTTTCTTCCTGTAAAATTACCTTTTCCTGTCACTGTAGCAGTCGCTGCCGTTGTCTCATTTATATTATTGGAATAAGCAACGGTATAATCCGTACCCTCTATTAAGAGCTTCTGACCATGTGTGATACGGATATTCGGAGTTACGGCACTTCCTGTCCATTTTACGCTCTCATCATAACTGAGCGAGCAATCTGCCAGCGCTCTTGCACTGATCTTGAAATTTACAGATTTCGTTCCACTGTATCCGTTCTTTCCGGTGATCGTAACCGTACCTGTACCACAGTTGACATTTGCGCCATATGAAACGGTGTAATCGCTGTCCTTCGTCAGTGTTTTGCCATCATAGGTCACTGTAACCTCCGGTTTGATCTGTGCTCCAGTATAGGTCTGATCTGCAATTGTACTGCACACTGCCCCTGACAGATCCGGCAGGGAAGAAACGATCGTAAAATATACAGTTTTGGAACCTGTATAGTTTCCCTTAAACGTAACAATTACCTTTGCCAGATTGCCGGCTGCTACATTATCTTTATAAGATACCGTATAATCCGTTCCTTCGGTCAGTGTATATCCATCTGAAGTGACCGACGTTACTGTCGGTCTGATCTCTGCACCGGTCTGATCAAAGGATGTCTGATTCAATGTTACCTTTGCTGTATTCGTCACATCCAAAGGATTGACGGTCAATGTACCGGTAACGGTTCCTGTATAATTGCCTTTTCCTGTCGCACTGATTGAAACCGTACCGGCTGTCTTTGCTACATAGCTTGCAACTGTATAATCGGTTTTATTCGTCAATGTTGTTCCCAGTTTGCTGTCATAAACACTGATCTTTGGTGAAAATACTTCTGCTCCATATTTATATGTTGCAGGCTCTGCCGTCAAAGTCGCCTTTGAAATATCTCTTGGATTGATCTTAAAAGTGAGGGACTTTGTATTTGTATATTTGCCGCATCCACTGATCAGAACCGTTCCATTTCCTGCATTTGTATTTGCGGAATAGGATACCGTATAATCCGTTCCCTGCTTTAATGTCGTGCTTCCATCCTTTACCGTGACAGCCGGTGTCTGTGCCTGTCCATTATATGTACATGATGCTACATTCACGGTCGTCTGTGATATATCCTTTAAGGCTGCACTTCCACTGCTGATCGTATAGTTCAGGGATGTGCTTCCGGTATAACAATCCTTACCTGTGATCGTCACGGTTGCGGTTCCCGGATTTATATTGCTGCTGTAAGAAAGTGTATAATCCACGCCTTCTTCCAGATACTGATAATCATTATTCTCATCCAGCCAGGAGTTCACATCAGCGATCGTAACCGACGGCTTCTTTTCCTTTCCATCATAGCTGTAATTGGAGTTGCTCAATGTGATGATCTGATCCTGGATATTGGCAGCCTTCAGATACCAGGTATAGGTTTTGGAACCACTGAAATTATTCATTCCCTTAATCGCTGTTGTTCCCTTAGAACCAATCTCCAGATAATTCTCTGAAAGAGTAACATTCTCATAATAATCTTTCTCCGCTACCAGAACCTTTCCATTCCAGATAACCGATTGGACTGTCGGAGAATTTGCCAGATTTTTTACATATGGAACATAATACTTGCCGGATACAATTGTCATATCGGATGCAAATTTGACCGTTGCTTTATTGATCGGTGTGACACGGATCTTGAATTTTGCCGTATTGCTTCCTGTATAACCCTTTTCCGGTTTACCGGTTATCGTTGCCACGGCAAGCTTGGTTGCAGTTGACACGTTCACGTTATTTGTGTATACCACATCATAACAGTCCGACGGTACTTCCTCCCCATCTACCTTTACCGTAACCGGTGCTTCGATCGCCTCTCCGGTATAATAATTACCAAGACCGGTTTCCGTCGTTGCTACAACAGTAACCTTATGTGCTCCATCCTTTCCGGACAGATCGATCAGATCCGCTGCCTTCACCCAACCTGCAAATGGAATTCCTGCCCCGCCATACGGCATGATCATCGTGATGACCATGACAACGGTAAGGAACCATGCTGCCACTCTTTTTCCATGTTCTCTCATGCTTCTAAAATGCCCTCCTTGCTGTTATGCCCGCTGTATTATACACTTTATACAAAATGTCTCTACATTTGTACTGCCCCTCTGTGCATATTTTTCATTTCATCCTGTCTCCTATGATATTACATAAAAAAATACCCCAAATGCAGTTCCGCGCGAACAAAATTTAAGTGAATTTTACCATTTTTTGCATGCCGCTTCAATCCGCATTTGGGATATTTTTTATTTTTATTTTATAATATGTCAAACTAACTGGTTGGAATATAGAATATATCCAGCATCTCTTCTACCAGACTTCCCGTATCCACCTGATACTCATCAAAATGAGCAGGGCGTTCATACGTTCCCGGAAGCTTCTGTATATCCTTCTCTGCAACTGCTATATCCATTCCACGCATTCTGCTGAACAGATACAGGCAGGCATCTCTGTCCAGATTCGTCTGCAGATATGGACTTGCTGCCTCGTATACCTTCTTTATAATTCCCTTATCATCGGAATAGCACTGTTCAAACCGCTCCAGCCAGCCTGCCAGATACTGACTCTGACGTTCCATCCGCCTGCCGTGTTCACCGACTGCATCCGTTACCGTATCCATCTTTTCCAGATACCGGTATGCATCATTGCCCTGTAAGGTGACTACATCCTTCTCAAAGACATTCTCACTGATCGTATCTCTGGCTGTCAATGTTACCCCGCTCAGGACGTCATTGATATCTGCCATTGCATCCATGTCAAGTGCCACATAACCGTTGATTGGAAGATTATACATCAGTCCGGATACCGCATGTGTAAAATTCTCACAACTGACGATCTCGCCATCCCCATAACCATATGCCAGTCCGATCTGCATCCGGTCTGTAAGTGCTGTTTTTCCTTCTATGGTTTTAATATCCACATCTGTCATACTGTCACGATTTATATTAATAACGTGAAGCTTATCATTTCGAAGATCAAATACCATCAGGAAGCACAGATCGATCCTTCCGCCATACCGGACATATTCAGAACCATTTGCATCCGAATAAGTCAGGGCATCATCTCTGTCTCTGAGATCAGCTTCCGTCGTGGATTCTGTATCCTCTGAGGCTTTCTTTGATTTTTTCTTTGACTTCTTTGACTTTTTGGACTTTGTTTCTTCCGTTGCCGCCTCTGTCGTCTTCGGTTCTTCGTTCTTTTCCGGTTCCTTCGGCACATACTCGGAATTATCCACGCCAAATACCAGAATCGATACGCTATCTGTATTATAAACGTAGTTCTTTCCTTTATATGTGATAGCCGTTGATGAAGATCCGTCAGTATGAAAGCTCACCTTTTCTCCCTGCGCATTTTCTGCCAGCCGGTTCTTTCCATTCATATACATTCTTGCAAATATACCGGCAGGGATCCCGGTCACAACCAGAATCACAACAAGCAGGATCACACAGATCTTTTTCCGGAGGCTCCATGGATCCTTCAGCTTTTTGGGTGCATGTACCGGTCTGGATTCCAGTTCCGGATCCAGCTTCTTCTTTTCCCGTTTCGCTTTTTCTGCCTTCTTCTGGAAAAATTCTTTTCTGATATCCTCTGTCTGGATGCCTTCGGCAGCGATCTCTTCCTGCGTTTCCTGCACGATCTCTTTTATAAGCTGATCGACCGCTTCCTCACCAGTCTGTGGAACCGGAGCAGCA
>ULML01032004.1_pt1 | contig 17676 bp, 18 predicted proteins | sample 1951651 | NCBI WGS metagenome assembly ULML01 (sample SAMEA4835549, study PRJEB28245) | human gut metagenome | biome: gut microbiome; material: fecal sample | place: Denmark | collected 2008
ATCGTTAGGTGTTCACTTCCATATAGATAAGGAGGTGAAAGTTATGAAATATGAGAAAAAAATAATCATTACTTTATTACAACTTTTGAAATTCCTCATTATTCTCTTATTTCTAATAATAATTAAAAACACCTAGCATAAGCTAAGTGGCTCAATATAATTGGACACTTGGTACGTATCCCTCTTTCATTATATGATAATCATAAAACTTTGTAAATAATTATTTCTTTTTCTTCTTTTTATTTATTGTTTTCTTTTGTTTTGATTTTATATTCTTTGGATTTGTTTTTGAATATTCCAGGAAATGATTTTCATCCATAGTCATGTGAAGTGAAATACCAACTAATAATAAACTATGGAAAACAGTAAATAAAATAATTGGTACAGATGCTTCTATAATTTTATAATAATCTAATAATACTTTTAAGCAGAAAAAGATTGCTAATAAAGTTACAATTCCCACAAAAATTTTTGTTAACTTAGTAATATCTTTTTTTTGATTTAATAAATATTTTTTTACTATCATATAAATAGCTAATAAATCATAGAAAATAAAGCAGGTATAATCGGTAAAGAAAATACCACCAATACAATACCATAAAACTAATATGATAAAAAATATCACATTTAATTGTTTTACATGTTTTCTACCAATTGGAAATAATAAACTCCAAAAGTACAATAATGGTAATAATGTAGTTCCAGCTAATAAAACTAAACCTTGTCCAATTTCTAATGGATAATATAGTGTAAACAATGTTCCTGTAACAGCTAATAATAAAATAACATTCGCTAGTACTAATAATTTTTGATATTTTGTTTCCTTTATCATACGATCAACTCCTATTATCATTATATAAAATTATGATATATTTCTCAACCATTTTACAAAATTTCATGATACAATATCTTTAGGTGAGAATATGAAAAAGAAGAAAAAATGGTTTTATAGATTAGTTGGAATAATAATTTTTCTTTGTATTCTATACATTGCTCTTAGCTTCTGGATTTTTAAAGTGATTCAAAATGACCATCATACAATGGATCAGCCAAAAATCAACCAAATGCTAAAATATATTATGCCACAATTAAATTATCAAAATCATATACTTGAAATCAATCAATTGAATGAAGAAGAATTACTATGGCTAGGTTTAAAAATAACCTATCATATTCCAAATACTACGAAATATACAGTTTTATCTGAACAAGGGAAACAAATTCAAATTCAGGCTCAAGATGTAAAAAAAGTGTTAAATAATTATTTTCGTGTTACGTTGCCATTAGATCAATTATCTTTACCATATGGAGTACAGTATGACAATGAAACAGATAGTTTTTTATTAAATGTAGATGATGTGTTTGGCAATTCTCAATTAGATTTTAAATATCAGATTGTAAAACAAGAAGCCAAACAACATCGACAAATTATAATGTTAAAAGCAAATTCTAATCATGAAATAACGACTTATAAAGTCATATTTGAATGTGATAATGATTGTTATTTTATTTCTTCTGAAATTATAAAATAAAACACAGACTAATTTTGCGTCTGTGTTTTTTCTTGATTTTGATTTTCTGTTTTTACATTATATTTATCTTGTAACTTAATATGTAATGTCTCATTCTCGTGGATTACTGTATTAGGAGCGATAGACTGCTCTACTACATAACCATAGCCTTCACTTGTTACATTAACATTTAAAAGTTCCATAACTGCTTTTACATCGCTATATGACCAACCGCTAAAGTTTGGTATTGTAAATTCTGAATTAGTGATTAAAACAACATGATCTTGTTTTAATACATCAGCACCTTTACTTGGATATTGATCTACTACTTTATTTCCCGTTCCAATAACAATTGGCGCAATACCATAAGTATTTAAATAACTTTTCGCATCTTCTATATTTTTACTAGAGAATGATGGCATTGTAATAATATTATTGGCATTTTCCTTCGTTTCTTTTTCTCCAAATGTATTACGATATTTCGCAATTCTTTTCATAAGTTCTACTGTTACTTTACTCATACCACTGGCTTCTCCCCATTGTGGTTTTTTCATAGCAGCATATATCACTACATCAGGATCATCTTTTGGAAACATACCTGAAAAAGAGAAAATATAATTATTTTTTCCTTCCGCATAATTTCCTGTTGTTTCATCATAAATCTGGGCTGTTCCTGTTTTTCCAATGACATCAAAGCCATCAATGTAATAAGCAGTACCTGTTGTTCCAGCATCATGATTAGATATTGTATTATACATAAGTTCTTTCATTTTATCGACTGTTGATTGTTTAATAATTTGTTTACTTTCTTTTTTCTTCCACTTATAAGTTACTTGGTTATGATCTTTATCTACAATCTTTTCAATAATTTGTGGAGTTAACATTTTTCCGTTATTAGAAATTAATGACATCGCTTGTAAATGTTGTACTGCAGTCGTAGTAATTCCTTGTCCAAATGAAGCAGTTGCTACTTCAACTGGATAATTAAAACGAATACTACCTGTTTGTTCTCTTGGAAGTTCAATGCCTGTTACTTTACCAAAACCATATTTAGAAAGACAATCTCTTAAATCACTTTTATCTATAAAACGGTTAATCATGTTACTAACACCAACGTTACTAGAATATTCATAACCTTTATCAAAGGTAATATCTCCCCAACCACGCTTATTCCAATCAGTAATGGTATAATCACCAATTTCGATACTTCCAGAATGATAAGTAGCACTTCCATCATATGTTCCTTTTTCTAAAGCGCACATATAAGTATATGTTTTCATTGTTGAACCAGGTTCATATACGTAAGAAGTAAGTGGATTTTCATAACTGGTAATATTTCTCTTGTTTGGATCAAATGATGGAACTCCACTCGTCGCTAGAATTTTACCTGTTTTTGCATCCATTACATGAATCATCATCCACTCTGGGTGGTAATTCTCTTCTACTTCTTTTACAGCTGCTTCCGTAAATCTTTGAATATTTGCATCCAATGTTAAATAAATATCTTTTCCATTTTCGGCATCGATTCTAGTTTCTTTTGTATCTGGTATTTTATATCCGCTACGATCTTGTTGATAAGTTAGACTACCATTTGTTCCTCTTAATAGATCATCGTACTTTGCTTCTATTCCTAATTCTCCTTGAATTACAGAACTCGTTACTTTTTTTCCATTTACTGTTTCTTCTACTTCATTTTGTTTCGCATAACCAATCACATAAGATGCAAAATCTCCATTTGGATAATAACGTTTATAACTTTCTTCAAAGCCAATTCCAGGAAGTCCTAAACTCTCTATTTCTTCCTTTTTTAGTTCACTAATACCTCTTCCCCCAGGTCCTAATTCTACTTGGTAAGCATCTGTATTTAACAATCTTAGTAAATATTCTGTTGTCATATTTAACACAGGAGCAAGTTTTTCTGCTGTCATTTGTTTATCTACTACATGTTTTGGAGTTGTAGAGTTCTCACTTCTACTTTTATCTAAGTAAGCAATGACGGTATAAGATGACACATTAAGAGCCAATGTATTACCATCTTTGTCATAAATTGTTCCTCTACTAGCATACAGTGTTCTTGTCACTGTATTTCTCTGTTTTGCAAATTCATCCATATTAATTCCATAGACAGTTGGTGAAAGTGATAGATAAGCAAACTGTATATATAACAAAAAAATGAGGCCAGCAAAGCCCAAAAATATAAATTTAGGAAATTTCCATTGTTTCATATCTCGGCCTTTCTGTACCACATTAATCACCTCAGTTTTGGTTAATAATAATGATATTGTCGTTATTATATTCTAATCCCATATCTGCTACAATATCCTTTACTTTATCAAAAGAAGTTAACTCACTTACTTTCATATTTAAGCTTTCATTTTTCTTCTCTTGATCTGTAATCTCATATTTGACTTTTTCTACTTCCATTTTCAAATTTCCGATATTCGTACCGCAAAAAATCTGTAAGACAACTGTGAAAAAAGCAGCAAATACCGCACTACCATATAATATCTTTTCTCCCTTTGTAATACGTGTTTTTTTCTTTCTCTTTTTCACAATATCCCTCTATTCTTTTACTTTTTCAATAACTCTTAATTTTGCACTACGAGCTCTTCTATTTTCTTCTATTTCTTCTTTACTTGGATGAATTGTTTTTATTATTTGAAAGTCTGGTTTTAAGTTATCCGGAATAATTGGAAGATTTTTTAGTTCATTTGGTAATGTACTGACTTCTTTCATTATTTTTTTACAAATAATATCTTCCAATGAATGGAACGTAATCACACAAACCCTACCTTTTACATCTATCAATTCTAATGCCTCATGTAATGCTTTTTCAAAGACATTCAATTCGTCATTTACTTCAATGCGTATTGCTTGAAATACTTTTCTTGCTGGATGGTGTTCACGACGATATTTTTCGGGAACACTATTTTTTATAATCTCAACAAGTTCTAATGTTGTTTCAATCTCTTTTTCTTTTCTATGCTCAACAATATTTTTGGCAATACTAGGTGCGAACTTTTCTTCACCATATGTTTTCATAATATGAACTAATTGCTCATAAGAATAGGTATTGACAACTTCTTGGGCATCTTTTTTCTGACCTTGATCCATACGCATATCTAATCTTGCATCTTTGTGAAAGCTAAATCCTCTTTCATCTTCATCTAATTGAGGACTAGAAACACCTAAATCAAATAATATTCCATCTACTTTAGTAATTCCTAATTCTTGCAACTTTTCTTTCAAATAAACGAAGTTACTTTTAATAATAGTAAAATTCGATGAAATATTAGAAAGACGTTTACTAGCACTGGCAATTGCTTCATTATCTTGATCAAAAGCGTATAGATGTCCTTTTGGTATTCTTTTTAATATTTCACTACTATGTCCCCCATATCCTAGGGTACAATCAACAACGATTGCATCTTCTTTTAAATTTAAATAATCAATGGCTTCTTCTAATAATACACTCTTGTGCATACTCACACCTACATTTCCATGTTAGAAAATAACGAATCCGCCATCACAGAGAAGTTTTCTTCATTCTCATCTAGTAATTGTTGCCACAATTCTTGACTCCATATTTCTAAATGATCACTAACCCCTACAATGACACAATCTTTTTTTAATTCAGCATAATGAATGAGTGGTGCTTGAATATTAATACGACCTTGTTTATCAAACTCACAAGTAGTAGCTCCTGACAAGAAAAATCTCATGAAATTTCTAGCATCTTTGGTATTAGGCAATTTCTGGTATTTGGTAATTATTGTTTCCCATTCTTTTTTTGGATAAACATATAAACAACGATCTAAGCCTCTTGTTACAACAAAAGACTCACCTAAGTCATAACGTACTTTTGAAGGAATGGTAATTCTACCTTTTTCATCAATTGTATGATGATATTCACCCATCAGTAACATATAATCACCCACTTTGCCCCACATATATCCACTATGTACCACTATTCTACCTTAAATTCCTAAGAAAGTAAAGAGTTCTACCTAAAAGTATAAAAAAATATTGTGACAAATTGTGTAAAATAAGACAATTTCCCTCTTGACACAAAAAAAGGAGATAATCTCCTTTTAATAAATAATCCATGCCCCTAATATAATTGCAAGTAAAATATAAAGTACAACAATAATTAAATAATTTGTATTATTATTACGGCATGTTGGTCTTTCTTGTGGAGTTCCTCCACAGTTGTTTTGGCAAGCCATTTTATTCACCTCCTAACGGATTAAATATATGCTCCAAGTATGATAATTAAAAGAATAAATAATACTAAGACAATAGCAGCGCCAGATACACCAGTATTACACATAAACTCATTCCTCCTTTTTTTCTCTTTTCAAGAATATTTTATGGGAAATTACATAATATGTGATTACTTAAATAGAAATTATTGAATTTTTTTAGTGTTTTTGCTATGATAGATATGTTACCAGAAAGGAGCAAATATGAAAAATAAGAAATTAACATTATTAGGTGTTACCATGTGTTCAGTATTATTACTTACAACTGGATGTGGTGAGGTTGCTAAATTAAAAAATGGAAAAGAAGTTGTCGGAAAAATTAAAGGTTATACAGTTACTGCTGAAGATTTATATGCGGAATTAAAAGAAAAAGGTGGTTCTCAAATCTTTGTTAATATGATTGACAATTATATTGCTAATAAAGAAATTAAATCAAATGACGATGCAGAAGATTATGCAAATAGTCAAATTGAAGCATATAAGAGTCAATATGAACAACAAGGGCAAGATTTTAACGAAGTACTTGTTAGCTCTGGATATAAAAATGAACAACAATTTAGAGATGAATTAATTTTAAGTTATAAAAAAGATAAAGTTGTTGAAAATTACTTAAAAGACGAATTAACAGAGGAAGAAATCAAAGATTATTACGATGAAAATATTTTTGGTGACATGACTGTTCGTCATATTTTAATTAAACCTGATACTGATACAGATGCTAGTGATGAAGATCAAGAAAAGGCAGAAGAAAAAGCTAAAAAAGAAGCTGAAAATATTATTAAGAAATTAGACAAAGGAGAAAAATTCGAAGATCTTGCTAAAAAATATTCTGATGATGAAGGAACAAAAGAAGATGGTGGTCTTCTAGAAAATTTCTCAAAAGACAGCGTTGTTACTGAGTTCTGGGATGCATCTTCTAAATTAAAAGATGGTGAATATACAAAAGAACCAGTAAAAAGTGAATATGGATACCATGTTATACTTAGGGTAAGTCAAAAAGCAAAACCAAAATTAAAAGAAGTAAAAGATACCATTAAAGAAACACTTGTTACAAATAAACTAAGTGCTGATACAACATTAAAAACGACAACTTGGGTAAACATTCGTAAAAAATATAATTTAAATATCGAAGATTCAGAAATTAAAGATGGATATGATTCTCTAACAAAGTAAATCATATTGTCTATTAGTAAATGGAAATCTCAACCGCACCACTTGGTGCGGCTTTTTAATACAATAAAAAGAGACATATTATTTCACTAAAAATAGGAATCATTTGATTCCTATTTTTAGCATTTTATAGCACTTTAATCTATTTTCTTCTTTTTGATATAAAGCCAGTGGTTCTTTTTTTGCATTGATAAAAAATACGATGTCTAAATCTTCTGGATTATCTATCTTTGCTCCATTTAAAACTTTTTTTTCTAATTCTCCTGTAATTTGACGTGTTTCATACATGGATTTCAATACTTCATAAATCGTATATACTTTAAAGGAATTATTTTTGATTTCCGCAATAGTATTCGCTCTATCTAATGAAAAATTTCCAACCTTTGTACGCATTAGTTCTGTCATTGTTCCTATGGTATTTAAGTGAGAGGCAATGTCCTCTACTAGACTTCTAATATAAGTTCCTTTACTCACCTGTGCCAAAAATGTTAATTTTTGATCTTGTTCTTGCCAATCTATCATCTGTAACTTTTCAATTGTCACTTCTCTTTTTGGTAAATCAATCTGTTCCCCGTTTCTAGCATATTCATATAATTTTTTGCCATTTATTTTAACAGCTGAATAAATTGGCACTTCTTGTTGATAAGTCGTTGTCATATCATGTAGTACTTTTTCTATTTGTTCTTTTGTCATATAACTTTTACTTTGTTCTAATATTATCCCCGTTATATCTTTTGTATCTGTTTTAATTCCAAACATCATGGATGTGACATATTCTTTTTGATGAGATGTTAATACTTCTACTAGTTTTGTTGCTCTACCAACACAAATGACTAACAAACCAGTTGCCATAGGATCTAACGTTCCTGTATGGCCTACTTTTTTGGTATGGCAAACACGACTTACTAAGTTGACCACATCCCTACTCGTCATTCCCTTTTCTTTATTTACTAAAATAATTCCATCCATATGTATCACCACTGTTATTATATCTAGTTTTATAACAAAAGAAAAGTATCTAGTCGATACTATTTCTCACACTTATAACCTTCGTCTTCTAATTCTTTGATGAATTCTGAAGTATCTACTTTTTGTCCTTTGCTTTTTGCAAAGTTAGAATCTACTTTTTCTAATGAATCTTTAGAAGCTTTTTCAAAATCTAAGTCAATATTTACATGAATTTTTTTGTCCTCTTGCTTTACACTGGTTTGAATACCTTCCGCTTTCATATCACCATAAGTTGATTCTAATACTGATTTTGCTACTCCAATCATACTATCTGGTTGCTTACTTAAATCAACTGTTACATCCAACGTAAGTGTTTGTACTTTTTTGCTTTTAAACACTGCTTCAATTCTTTGTGTTGAATCCATACCACTTTCATTTCCATCTTTAGTACATACAATTGTTTCAGTTACAAAGAAACATCCACTTAACATACTAGCAATTAATATACTTCCTAAGACAACCATTTTCTTCATCATACCACTCCTCCTATTTTTATTATATCGATATTTCTTGTATTATACAAGATTAATCTCGATCTTGGTAGATAAAAATTAAACGAAGTAAATTTAAAATTGTTGAAGCTAAGCTTGCCACATAAGTCATCGCTGCTGCTTTTAACATATTCATAATATTAGGCATCTCTTCTTTTTTTGCAAGATTTAATTTTTCTATTTCTTTCATTCCTCGTTTTGAGGCATCTATTTCTACCGGTAATGTTACTAATTGAAAGATTAAAGTTGCAAGCAACATAACCATACCTAGTAATAGATATGCTGTAATACCTGCAAAAGCAGAAATTATAATCACAAAATAGCCAAGATAACTAACTAAATTTACGACTGGTACTAAAGCACTACGAAGCCGATAAAAAAGATACCCCTCTTTTCTTTGAATCGCATGACCACATTCATGAGCAGCCACTGCTAAAGATGCGATTGAATCATCTTGAAATATATGATTAGAAAGTCGAATCACATTTCTTCCTGGATCATAATGATCTGTTAATTCTCCGGATACTTGTACGACATAAATATCTTCTAATCCGTTCGCATCTAATATTTTACGAGCTACTTCTTGCCCACTTAACATCTGTTCATTACGAATACGCATTGTTTCGTGATATGTTTGCATAATATGAATTTGTGCATAAACAACAACAATCATTCCTAGTATAAATAAAATAATTTCCAATTAATCACCTTCTAATTTATTTTTTCAAAAACTGTTCCTTCTCTTGTATCACGAATTTGAATTCCCATATTTTTTAATAAATCTCTAATTTCATCAGCACGTTCAAAATTCTTTGCTTTTTTAGCGTTCTTTCTCTCTTCTATCAAAGATAATACTTTTTGTTTTAATGCTTCATCAATTTCTTCTTTATCTAATAAAGAAAGTGAAAGTACTTGATCAAAATCTTTTACTAATTCTATTTTGGTTTTGTTATTTAAATCACTTTTTAATACTTCATATAGAACTGTAAGTGCATTAGCTGTATTTAAATCATCACTCAACGCATCTTTAAATTTTTGCTGATACGTATCAAATAAATTCTGTTCAATTTCTCCCTCAAGATGTGAAGAAATATGTTTTACTTTATTTTTTAATGCTTGATAAGATGAAACTGCTCTATCTAAAGAAGTATAAGAGAATGCCAATTGTTTACGATAATGAGATTCTAAACAAAAATAACGATAACTTAATGGATCATATCCTTTTTCTATTAACAAAGATAAAGTTAAAAATTCACCCTTGCTTTTACTCATTTTTCCTGTTTCATCATTTAAATATTCACCATGCATCCAATAATTACACCATTTATGTCCTAAATAGGCTTCACTTTGGGCAATTTCATTCGAATGATGAGGAAAAATATTATCTACACCACCACAGTGAATATCTAAGTATTCGCCTAGAAAATGAATTGCAATATTAGAACATTCAATATGCCATCCAGGATATCCAACACCCCATGGACTATCCCACTTCATCGCTTGATTATTAAATTTAGAATTAGTAAACCACAACCCGAAATCAGCAGGATTTTTCTTAAATGTATCATGTTCTACATCATCTCTTACTGCGACTTTTAAATCAGCAGGATTTTTTCCAGATAATTCATAATAATTCGGCATTTTCGATACATCGAAATAAACATTGCCATTGGCTTGATAAGCATATCCATCTTTTAATAATTTTTCAATCATATGAATATAATCAGCAATATGGTCTGATGCTTTTGAAACATATTGTGGTTTTTTAATATTTAATTTTTTACAATCTTCAAAAAAAGCATTGGTATAATATTCTGCAATTTCATATACACTCTTTTTTTCACGGAGTGCTCCTTTTAACATCTTATCTTCGCCATCATCAGAATCATTAGCAAGATGACCAACATCCGTAATATTCATCGTTCTAATAACAGAATATCCTAAATAATTTAAACTCTTTTCTAAAACATCTTCAAAAATATAAGTACGTAGATTCCCTATGTGTGCATAATCATATACAGTTGGTCCACAAGTATACATTTTGATTTCTTTACCATGATTTGGAATCAATGGTTCTATTTTTTTTGTTAAAGTATTATAAACTTTCATGTCATCACCTTTGTATTATTATAACATAAAGTATTTCTTTATGCTTCTATTATTTCAAATTTTAGTAATTCTATCTCTTTGACTAATTGGCTATTGATTGGTGTTACTAATTGTGTTGATAAGTATTTTTTAGAGTCATCAGGACAAACCGTTACGTTTTTCTTTTCACCATTTGTAAGAATACTAGCTAATACATTTGCACCAGTTGTAATTCCCACTCCTAATCCTATATGTGATAATTTCTGAGCCATTGCTAAAGCATCTTCTGAATGAATTAATACAATTTGGTCAATAAGACTTCTGTCAACGATTTCTGGAATAAAATCATCTCCAATCCCTTCTAGTTGATGTGTTCCACTATATCCTTGTGATAATAATGGAGCTTCTGCTGGTTCTAATGCAATCATTTTAATTTGGGGGTCTATTTCTTTTAAATACTTTCCAACTCCCATTAAAGTTCCTCCAGTTCCAATTCCTGAAACAAAACCTCCAATGTCTTCTTTGACTGCTTTTACAATTTCCTTTCCTGTTCCTTCATAATGAGCAATTATATTTTCTTGATTTTCAAATTGACAAGGACAAAATCCTCCTTTTTCTTGAGCCCTTTCTTTTGCTCTTTTAATACATTCCTGAAATCCTCCTTCTTCCTTCGATACTAAATGCACCTCTGCTCCATACAATTTCATTAATTGAACACGTTCTAAACTCACCCAATCTGGCATAAAAATAATAACAGGATGATGATAATAAGCACCCAATGCAGCAAAAGAAATACCAGTATTACCACTCGTAGCTTCGATAATTGGCATATTATCTTTTAATAATTGCTTCTCTTTGGCTTTCTGTATCATACGAAGTGCAATTCGATCTTTAATACTACCTGTTAAATTAAAATACTCTAATTTCAAATAGATATAATTTATTTTATTTTTAAAACGATAATATAGTTTTACACATGGTGTATTCCCAATTAATTTTTTCATATCTCTCCTCCTCTTTTATTCCATTCCAATCATAATAAAATTGTGACTAATTATTGCATTTTCAAAATATCTATGATATTATATAAAAGTCATGGACCTTTAGCTCAGTTGGTTAGAGCATCCGGCTCATAACCGGACGGTCATAGGTTCGAGTCCTATAAGGTCCACCACGATAACAAAAAAAGTCTTGTTTACATACAAGACTTTTTATTTTTTTTCAATTGTAATTGTAATGTGATTTTTTCGAGCAAGATCTAGTAGTGTTTGAATTCCATAATTTACTGCATCTGCTTCATACTTTTGAATACTAATTTCACTTTTACCAATGTCTTTTGCAAATTCTTTTTGTGTCTTCTCGCTCCACTCACGCATAATCTTAATTAATTCGCCCTTTGTATATTCATTATTTTTAATTATTTCTTTCATATCAATCCCCTACCATCGACAGTATATCGAAAAATAGTTTCAAATTTTCAAATTCCATAACGTGATTATGGGACGTTTTATTATATCTATATCTATTTTTTATTTTAGATTTAGCATTACCTCTTTGAATTTCACAAATATTTAAAAAATAACTTGAAATGTCATGCTTTATGTTGTATAATCATAAATGTATTAACAAGTTGCGGGTGTGGCGAAATTGGTAGACGCACTGGCCTTAGGAGCCAGCGCCTTACGGCATGTGGGTTCGAGTCCCTTCACCCGCACCACAAAGAAATAAACCGTTGAAATTCAACGGTTTTTTTGTAAATAAATATAATTAGGTACATGTTTGAATTTTTTAGAAATAGCGAAACGCTTATCAAAATGTATAATGCATATAATTACAAAATATATAATATTCCCATTAAAAAATACCTTCAGAGTTCTTTCTAAATAAATTATACCAATTTTTGGCTCTTTTATTTTGTATGAACTTTCAAGGTATTATAATTGAGTTGAATATTCTTTTTTTACTTCGTGTAATAATTGAATAAATTGCTGATCTGTTAAGTGATATTCATTAAATTTTCCCATGAATTTAATATATAACATTTGTGGTTCTAATGAAATATTAGCTAGGATAAATTTTTTTAATAGATTATTTTCTTTTTTATAAGTTAGAAAATATGAAATAGCTTGTTGAATTGGTGTAATGGTAATTTCTCTTGGTTTCTTGTGTTCTAATAATACTGTTTGATAAATTAAATAATATCCATCTGCAGAGATAGTATAATTTTTGATATTTCTCATTTTTTCATCGAATAAATAAATGGTGATTTTATTGTGATCTTGTACTTGATCTAAATATGCTAATAATAAAAGAAGATTGATTCCACTATTCATTCCCAATGTCATCCATATATTTAATTTTTTATATTTATGTTGGAATAATGGTTTTAGTGGCCTTATAATTTCTTTTTCATACTCTTTTATACTCGTTTTAAGACTCTCACTACGTTTTTTTATAAACGAATGAGAAAATATATCAGAAGATAGTTTTCCCTCTGTAGCTGGCTCTAAAAACAAAATAACAGGTCCACTTTGTTTCTCATAGTGTGTTTTAAATTGATATAATTCATCGTCCAAAACAATATTTAATTCATCCATCTTTATCACCTATTATAAAAAAAGAAAGTTACCTTTCTATTTTTGAATCATATTTAATAAATTAATCTTAAAAATATCTTTATCAGCATGTTCTTTTGAAACCATAATTCCCTTATAAGTTTCAAGTTCTGATTGATGTCCTTCGCTTAAAATATCCACTGGTTTAATGTAATCTAGCATGATGATTTTTTCATTCTCATATACATGATATACCAACACAATATCCCCATGTACCTTAGAGAATAAAACATCAGTTGGAAGTTTTAACTCATATGTTTTCATTTTTTTCTGCGCATTTGTAGAAACTAATTTACCAAGTAATTTTCCTTCTTTTAACTGAGGGTAATATTCAAAATACAACTTTTTAAAAGCTAACATATTGTATTTCTTTAAAGAACGCTCTAACTTTTTAAATTCATTTTCATCTGTGTAGTCAAAAATATAAAAATCTTTCATTTTTATTACCCTCCCTTCTATTGCTATAGTCTATTTTTATTATAGCACGTTTAAAAAAAACTTGTCAATGAAATCGGCAAGAAAAAAGCTATCCTTAGATAGCTTTTTATATTATCTTGTTTTTTGCGTTGCATCTGGTGTTGCTTGAGCTTGTTGTGCAGCTTGCTCAGCATAATAATCTTTATTCATTTCATATTCAGCAAGTGCAGTTCCCCATCCAGCAGCCCATGCATCTTCAAATCCAGCATATTCAGTTGGACATGCAGCACATGGTGCACCAGTTGTATTTGCTCCTGCAGCATAAGCTGCTTGAACTCCAGCATTATATACGTCATTCCATGAATAAGCAGGTGTTGATGGTTGTTCTGGTTGTGTTTGTTCAGGAGTAGATGGTTGCTCTGGAGTAGCAGGTTGTTCAGGTGTTGTTGGTGTTTCAACTACCTCACCTTCTTCGGGTCCATCTGTTACTTGACCTACATTATGATCTTTAATATCCTTAGCATTATCCCAACCATTTTGCCATTCAACTGCAAAATCTTTATATTTTTCCGGAACACTATCTCTTGAAGCACCACTTTCAAATGCGGCATATCCGGCATTATATGCTTCTTCTGCTAATTTCTGATAATCAACTTGGTCTTGTTCGTTTTCTTGTTCCTCTTTTTCTTGATTTGCTTGATATTGCTTATATCCTTCATTATATGCATTTTGACAGTTAGAAAGTTCACCACTTAATTGTTGTCCTTCTAAACCTAATTGATAAGCAATCTTGTTATATTCTACTCCACGGCTATAACCAGTTTTATACCCGTTTTGTTCTGCTTCACTAATTCCGCCAGGTACATTCATAAGTGAACCTGTTCTATCACCATTAGCCATTGCATCATTTAATCCTGTATCATAATATTTTGCGGCATCTTCTTGCATTTCATGTTTTTCTTCTTCAATTTGTTGTGTTACTTCTTCCTCAGTCGGAAGATTTGCACCCTCTCCCATCACTACTCCTGGAGCGAGTACATATGCATTTCCATTCGCATCATATTGAATTGTTTCACCAGGTTGTAAATCAATACCACCTTGTTCTGCAAGTAAAGCATCAATTTTAGCTTGCGTAAAATCAGGGTTAGGAATTACTTCCAAATCTCCCATTTTTTTACCAGTAAGTTCTACTAAATCTTCCCATTCAGCATCATCATTATATTTTTTCTCTTCAATTCCTTCTTTGATTTCTTCTTTATCCGTTTTTACTTCATTAAAGAATCCTTCAAAATCTACTTTACGATCCATACGATTTACAGTAACATCACTATCTTCTGTTCTGATATTACCATGCCAATATGCATCATATGCATCTTGATCAATTTCTTGGCAAGATGGTAAATCGTAAAAAATATTAGCAAATCTAGACTCATCAAAACCAACAGTTTGGAAACTTAATCCATCAAATTGCATACGGTTTACAAAACCATACATTTGTGCTTGCATTACGCTCATAACAGCATCGTTTGTTGGCAAATCAGAACGATTTTCCATTGCTGTAATCCATTTATCTAACAATGCTTTAGCTTGTGTTTTCTTAGCATCAGGTTGTGCATCATTATAAGCAATAATATCGTCTTGTAATCCATTTAACATTGTCGCAAGATCTTGATTTGCGATAAATTTTGTATAATCGATTTTACTATTTTCATGATTTGTTAATGACATCGCATCTGCTACTGTAAATGTATAAAGTTCATTCATCACTTCATCATAACGTTGTGCAGATGACTCATCATGTTGAATTTGTGCTTTACGCCATTCATCATATTCATTACTACCAAGGTTCAATGCTTCTGTTAACATAAGAGCATCTTCAGCCGTAATTGGTTTATATTCACCAGTTTCAATATTATAGTAACTAGTAAAGCCACCAGCTGATAATTCTTTTGCCATATTAGCTGCTGCATCTGTTAATTGATTTAAATCATTTGGATTGAAGTTAGTTCCATCTTTCACAGCTAATTTTTCATACTCAGAAGAACTTTCCTTCTTTGTCTCAGTCATTGGTGCAACATCTTGTTGTGGTTGTGGTTGGAAAGCTTGCACTCCTTGGTATGCAGCAAAAAGTGCTAGACCACCTAATGCTGCTTTTTTCAAATTCTTAGTATTGAAAACTTTACCATTTTTTTGTCCATCTAAGGTTTGTGAATTTAATTTTGCATCATCACTATTTTCTAAAACTTGTTCTAATTCAACAATAGGAGTCTCTTGATGTTCTTTCAAAATATCTTCTACAGATATTTCTTGGTTATGTAATTTTACCATTTCATCAGAAACTTTTGTAATATAATCCGTTGGGATTTCCATATTTTCAATATTATCTGATACCAATTGAATTAATTTTTCTGTCTTATCATTATCTTGACTATTTAATATGTTAAGATATTCTCTTTCAAATTCTTTTAAATTCATAATCAATGCCTCCTATTATTTTTCCTTCTTATTTCCTGTCATTTGATATCCATCGTTGATTAAAGATTGATCATTATAATAACTCCATTTTGTTTTTACAGAACCACTTGTATATTTACATGTTTTTGTTCTGTAATATGTTGTATAAATTGGTGTTTTAACAGTTACATCGCGATATACGTTTTCTGTGACTGTTTTTGTTTGGTAACCAGTTAATACTTTTCTTGTATTGTATACTGCCTCTTCTTTTGTACCAGTTGCTAAACATGTATAAACATTTTGTTTTACTGGAACTTGTGTTGAAGTTCTTTGGTATACACGATATAACATCGTTACTTTACCACTACAATTTACAGTACAGTCTTCTGTTTGTGCAGAGTTTGGAACAACAACATAACGCGTAGTTGCAGTATCAGTTGGAACGTATGCTAATTTATCTGTTCTAACATAACTCCAAGCTGAATATTCCGTTCTATATTGTCCTGTATCAGATAATACATAACCATATTGTTTACAGTAATCTTTTTTCACTGTTCCAACATAGTATCTTTCATCTTTATAAATTGGTTTTGTTGTATCTAACACTGTTTTTGTCTTTGTACCAACTAAACGTCTTTCAGTTGAAGTCTTATATCCTGATACTTCTGTTTTTTGTTGAACTTTCTGTGTTGCAGTTGAATATTTTGGATTTATTGTCCATTTTGACCAGTTATCGCTCCAATCAGAACATGTTCCATTGATAATTTTCTTATATTCATATAAATATTCTTTTCCTGGTGGCGTTGTCGGTGTTTCACTTGGTGGAGTTACTGCTGGTTCATCAGGAGTTGTAGATGGTGATTTTGATGGAGATTTACTTGGTGATTTACTTGGTGTTGCTGCACGTGAATTGGTTGGTATAATTGTAGGACTCTTGATATCTTGCGTATTCTTTTCACAAATCGTTGTCTTACAATAATCGTAGCATCCCATGTAAACTAAAATATAATTTTCTTGTTCACTACATTTTAAATTTACTTTCATGACATATTCATTATCTTTTTTTGTCACTTCAACATATGATTCATCTTCATCACATAATTTTCCACTACTATCTTTAATTGGTAAAACTAATTTTTCATCGATCATTTTACCTAAGGTCATAGAAGCTTTTTCACCAACGACTTGTGGTAATCTTTCGTTGGTATAATAACCTTTTGCCGCATCCTTCATAATTAAAATATTTTCCACAAAGATACGATCATATAATGGTTGTACCGTGTCCTTTACAAATTGCTTTGATGGGAATAACCACATCAATAAGAAAACAAATAAAACTACAAATAAAACCTGTAGAATTACATCCTTCAATGAAAAGCTATCTCTTCGTTCATTATACATACTTAACTCCCCCTTTAATTGGTTGTTATCCTAACACAAAACATTATAACTGTCAAATTATTATAAGATATACTTTTTATAGTAACATTGTAACACTAAAACAACTCATTCGTCAATCGATAATAGTGCAATTGTACACCCAGGATTGTAATAAAATGTCTTAAAATCTAATACTTTTTTATTTTTTCTTAAAATTTCATGACAAGTTTTTCTTAAAATACCACTACCACAGCCATGTACAATCACAATAATTGGCTGG
>ULML01062966.1_pt1 | contig 17385 bp, 17 predicted proteins | sample 1951651 | NCBI WGS metagenome assembly ULML01 (sample SAMEA4835549, study PRJEB28245) | human gut metagenome | biome: gut microbiome; material: fecal sample | place: Denmark | collected 2008
TAAAATTTGGTTTAAATTACTAAATGGTGGAGAAATATCTGGAACAGAAGAAAATTTAAAAAGTGCAGCTGAAGGTGAAAACTATGAATGGACAGATATGTATAAAAACTTCGCAGAAACTGCAAAAGAAGAAGGATTAGATGATATTGCAACTTTATTTGAACAAGTTGCTGCTATAGAAAAAGAACATGAAAATCGTTATAAGAAATTACTTAAAAATATAGAAGATGAAGTTGTATTCTCAAATGATGGAGATACTATTTGGATTTGTCGTAACTGCGGACATATAGTAGTTGGTAAAAAGGCACCAGAAGTATGTCCAGTTTGTAAACATAAACAAAGTTTCTTTGAAAGAAAAGCAAATAACTACTAATACAAAGTTGCCAAAAGCAACTTTTTTCTTTTCTATAAAAAGCAAGACATGATATAATGATAGAGGAGGATAATATGAATACAGATATAATTAAACAAATAGGAAAAGATTTAAATATTAAAGAAAGACAAGTTGAAGTTGTATTAAACTTATTAAAAGAAGGAAATACAGTTCCATTTATCGCAAGATATAGAAAAGAAGCAACTGGTTCATTAGATGAAGAAGTAATAAGAAGTATTAATGAGGTATATGAATATCAAGTAAACTTATTAAAAAGAAAAGAAGATGTAATAAGATTAATTGATGAAAAAGGTATGCTTACTGACGAATTAAAAGAAGAAATATTAAAATGTCAAAAATTAGTTGAAGTAGAAGATCTATATAGACCATTTAAAGAAAAGAAAAAAACAAAGGCTACAGAAGCAATAAAAAATGGATTAGAGCCACTTGCTAATATGATTATGGAATTTAAAAATAGAGATATCAAAAAAGAAGCAAAAAGCTTTTTAAATGATAAAGTAACATCAATAGAAGAAGCAATAGAGGGTGCAAAATATATAATCGCAGAAGCAATTAGTGACAATGCAGAATATAGAAAATACATAAGAGAAAATATTGTTAAGTTTGGAATTATTACAAGCAAGGTAAAGAAAAAAGCACAAGAATTAGACCAAGCTAAAACATATGAAATGTATTATGATTATAGTGAAGCTATAAAATCTATAAAACCACATAGAATTTTAGCAATCAATAGAGGAGAAAAAGAAGGAATTTTATCAGTTAATATTGATGTAGACTTTTCATATATAATTAATTATTTAGAAAAGAAAGTAATAAAAAAATCAAATACTAGTGAAGAAATTTATGTAAAAGAAGCTATATTAGATAGTTATAAAAGATTAATATTTCCTAGTGTAGAAAGAGAAATAAGAAGTGAATTAAAAGAAACCGCAGAAATAACTGCGATTGATAACTTTTCAAAAAATGTAGAAAATCTATTACTTACACCACCTATGAAAGGAAAAACAGTACTAGGATATGACCCAGCATTCCGTACAGGATGTAAATTAGCCGTATTAGATTCAACTGGTAAGCCCCTAAAAATAGAAGTTATATATCCAACTGAGCCACATAATAAAATAGAAGAAAGTAAAAAAATTGTACTTGATTTGATAGATAAATATAATATAGATATAATTGCGATAGGAAATGGAACTGCATCTCGTGAATCAGAAGCCTTTATCGCAGATTGTATAAAAGATGCTAAAAGAAAAGTTGAATACATAATAGTTAGCGAAGCAGGTGCAAGTGTATATTCAGCATCAAAACTAGCAATCAGTGAATTTCCTGATTTAACAGTAGAGAAAAGAAGCGCTATATCAATTGGTAGAAGACTACAAGACTCGTTATCAGAACTTGTAAAAATAGATCCCAAAAGCATTGGAGTAGGACTATACCAACATGATGTAACACCTAAGAAATTAGATGAATCTCTAAACTTTGTAGTCACAAAAGTTGTTAACCAAGTAGGTGTTAATGTAAATACCGCATCATCTTCACTTTTAAGTTATGTCTCAGGAATGACTAAAAAATCAATAGACGCTATTTTAAATGAAAGAGATTTAAAAGGAAAATTCACTTCACGTGAAGAAATAAAAAAACTAAAAGGAATAACACCTAAAGTTTATGAACAGGCAATTGGTTTTATTAGAATACCTGATGGAGTTAATCCACTTGATAAGACATCAATCCATCCAGAAAGCTATGAAGTTGCAAAAAAATTACTTGAAAGTATTGGAATGAATCTTAATGATATTGGTACAGATAAATTAAAAGAAAAACTAGATAACATTGACATAGATAAGGTATGTCTTGATATAAAAACAGATAAGTATACATTAAAAGATATAATAGATGACCTAGAAAAACCAGGAAGAGATTTACGTGATAATATGCCAAAACCAATATTAAAAAGTGATGTCTTAACACTAGACGATTTACATATTGGTGATAAACTTCAAGGAACAGTAAGAAACGTAGTTGACTTTGGAGTATTTATTGATATTGGTCTTCACAACGATGGACTTGCACATATTTCAAAACTAACTAATAAATATATAAAACATCCAAGTGAAGTAGTTAGTGTTGGTGATATAGTAGATTGCTATGTTATAGATATAAATAAAGAAAAAGAAAAGGTAAGTTTGAGTCTAATAGAAATTTAGACTTTTCTTATTGAAAAAATTGTGAATTTATGGTATAATATGCCGTAATTAAGGGGTGATAGTATGTCTGAAAACGAAAAAATACTAAAAGCTGTTGACCAAGTAGGGGCAGAATTTCTTATTAGAGAAATTTTCTTAGGATATAAATACAGAAAAGATTGTGGGATATTATATGATACTGATTCTGATATCCCTGAAAAACTTATTAGCTTATATTATGGTTTAAAACCAGATGATACAACATTTGATTGTATGAAAAAAGCCTTTGTTAGGCATTATATAAGAAATGAAAGCGAAATAGAAGGAATAAATGATAAAAGCATACACGGCGAAGAAGAAATGAAAGGTTTAGAAGCAATGTATGACTATATTCATTCAGAGGATGTTAATTATCTATTTGATGTTTATACATTAAAAGATTTAAATCGTATATTATTCTCTTTTGCTCCATTTCCAGAATATGCAGGAGATTTTAGAAACTATACAACATTTTTACCAACAACAGGTACTGATCTTTGCCCATGGGAAGATATACGTTTCTTATTAGAAAATGTAGATATTGATGTTCAAAAATTAGTTAAAAAAGCACCTTCAGTAAAAAATCATAATGATATGAATGCTATGCTTGAGTATCTAGATGATTCTGTTGAAGTAATGTGTAAACTTATTAAAATTCATCCGTTTGGAGATGGTAATGGTAGAACAATAAGAGGATTTACAAACAAATTATTTGAAGATGCGGGGCTACCACCAATATATATAAAAGCAAATGAAAGAACTGAATATCATAAAGCAATGAACCTTGCAAATAATGAAAATGATTATACTGCAATAAAACAGTTCTACAGATATAAAGTTTGTGATTCAATAATTGAATTAGATATAAATGAAAGATTAAAAGAAGAAGAAAAACCAAAACAAATGAAAAAAGCCAAATAATTGGCTTTTTTTTTTAGTAATCAATCATCATAGCGGATTTAACACGTTTCATTACTTCTTCTGCTTTTTCTTTTGCAATTTTTGTTCCATCTTTTAATATTTGGTCAACTTCATCAGGATGTTCTTCATAATATCTTCTTTTTTCTCTAATAGGAGCTAGGAACTGATTCATATGATTAATTAGTTCCTTTTTACATTGAACACATCCTCTTTTTCCTTCCTTGCATTCACTACAAACAGTATCTAAATCAGGATTTTGTATTAATTTATGATAATAATAAACCATACATTTATCTGGATCAGCAGGGTCATCCTTTCTAATTTTGTTAGTATCAGTAACCGCACTCATTATTTTTTTACTTATTGTCTCATCATCATCTTTAAGATAAATTGCATTTCCTAAGCTTTTACCCATTTTTTCATTACCATCAAGACCTTTAATTCTAGGAAAAGGACTTAATAATGGTTCTGGTTCAATTAGAGTAGGTCCATATATATTATTAAACTTTCTAACAATTTCACGACATTGTTCAATTAGAGGAAGTTGGTCCTCTCCAACAGGAATTAATTCTCCACTAAATGCAGTAATATCAGCTGCCTGGCTAACTGGATATCCCACAAAACCATAAGTAACACTCTCACCATCATTACCAAATATAGCCTTCTTTTGAGCAATTTCAGTTTTAACAGTAGGATTTCTATAAAGTCTAGCCATAGTAACTAAATTAGAATAGAAAACAGTTAATTCAGCAATCTCAGGTATCTGTGATTGAATAAATATAGTTGCCTTTTTAGGATCAATTCCAACAGATAATAAATCAATTGTCAACTCACGAACATTAACTCTAACTTTTTTAGGATCATTAAAATTATCAGTAAGAGCCTGTACATCTGCGATTTCAATATATGAATTATATTCATCTTGTAATAAAACCCAATTTCTAGTTGCTCCGAAATAATGTCCTAAATGTAGATTGCCAGTAGGTCTAATTCCAGTTAAAATATTTTTTTTCATGTTTCTCACTTCCTAGATAAAGTTTAACACAAACTAAAAAAAAAATTAATAAAAATTTAAAATAAGTGCTAAAAAATTCAAAATATTTGCTATAATTGTATGCATAGTAGTAAGCAAATCGTTAACAGAGAATAAAGAGGTATTATATGAAGGATTTATTTTATAAAGTTTTTTCTCCAGAAAACATTAATATATTAATTTTAATATTTATTATTCTAATAATATGTTTATTAACATTAACCCTTTTTACTAAATATGATAAATAATTTTGCTTTTTTAAATAAATGTGTTATAATATGAAACACATTTAGGGGGATTATTGTGAGAGACATTATTATAAAAAAGGAGTTTGAAAAAGCAAAGTCTGGTGATAAAGAGGCAAAAACTTTACTTTTTAAACATTACTACAAAGCATATTCTGAATTATTTGAACTTAATAAAGGTATACCAAATATTGAAGAAGAATATGCAAGAATTATCAATGAGAGTATAGATAAGTATTTTGTTTCATTACCAAAAATTGATCTTAGTGCGTATATAACAACGCAATTATATACATACATAAAAAATTACAATGGTAGAAGAAATTTAAAAAGAAAAGAATCAGAAGAAATAAGCAATTTATTAAAAAAGGCAAAAGCATCTGATGAATCAAGAAAATTACTTATAGAAAAATGCATGTATTTAATTGATGAATATCTAATAAGTGCACAGTTTGATTCTAACTTTACTAAAGAGGATGCTAGACAAGAAGGATATTTATTTTTAACTAGAAGAGTTAATGCATTTCTAGATTCACACCAAGAAAGCGGATTAGAGTATGGACCGTTTACAATCTATCTAAGACAAGCAATTGATAAAACATACTTAAATTTAATTTTAAGAGAAAGACAAAAAGAAAAAGAACATCAAGAAGTAAAGAACGTGTTGAAATTAAAAAATGAATTTGAAGAATTTGAAACAGAATTTGAATTTATAGATTATGTTAAAAACTTAGACATAAGTAGTTCAATAAAAGATAGTATAATAAAATCTATTTATTATACTGTAAAAGACTTAGCGGAAGCAGAAAATATAACAAGACAATCGATAGAACAGAGAATAGAAAGTAAAAAAGTATTAATAAAAAAATTCTTTGATTAATAATGGGGGAAAATCATGGAAAAGGCAGTATTAAGCAAAAAAATACAAGAGGCAATAAATGGTTCTAAAGAGGCAGAAGAGTTTTTATATAGTCATTATTACGAATGTTATTATGATTTAGTAGAGGCAAATCAGAGTATAAAAAATATAGAACTCATATATTCAGAGTCAATAAGAGAATCAATAAGAAAATCTATAGAAAGAAAAGAAAAAAACATTCCAAATTATATTAGAAACACTTTATTTCATACAGTGAAATTATATAATGATAGGCAAGTTAGAAGAAAATCTAAAAGAACTGGAATAAATGATTTAGTAATAAGTGCAAAAACAGATATAGAAGCAAGAGGAAAGCTAATAGAAAGGTATATGTACTTGATAGATTCATATTTAGAAAATGCAGATTTTGGTGCAGATTTAACCAAAGAAGATGCACAACAAATTGGATACTTGTTTTTAACAGAAAAAGTAAATAACTATTTTGATTCATATGAAGTATTAGGAAATACAAAACTATCAATATATTTGTCCCACGCTATTAATTTATCATATATGCATATTTTAATAAGAGAAAAAAGAAAAAGCAAAGAGTTTTATAATAATAATGTACTAAGTGAATTAATAAAAAATGATGGAATTAGTTTAGAAGAGGAAATGGTGGAATTTGAATATAATGATTATGTGGACAACCTACCGGTAAGACAGCCAGTTAAAGAACTTCTTAAATACATTCCATATTATGAACAAGTAGAAATTGCAACAGACCAAGGACTAAGCAGACAAACTGTAAGTGGAAAACTTATAACACATAAAGAAAAGGTAAAGAATTTTTTTGAGTAGGAGTAGATTAAAATGGATAAATTAAGTATTGGAAAACTGTTTGAAAGAGCAAAAGCAAATGATACCATTGCCCAAGAAGAGTTACGCAAGTATTATTATGAACGTTATCATAGCTTTGTTATATTAGATAAGAGAATTCCCAATATGGAAGAAATATATATAGAATCAATTAAAAATGCTGTATCAAGATCTATCAGTAACCCAAATTCAACACTTGACTCTACCCAAAAATTAGTAAAAAGTACCTTTATAAATAAAATTAAATCATATAATAGAAAAAGCGTTAAATGGGGAGAACAAAAAGTATTACCAAAATTAATAGAAGAAGCAAGTAATGGATCGAAAGAAGCAAGAACTAAATTAATAGAAAGATACATGTATATAGTAGATAAACGTATAGAAAATATCAAATTTAATAACCATTATATAGAAGAAGATATAAGACAAGCTGGATATTTATTTTTAACAGAGAAAATAAACAATTATTTTGATGCAGGCTTAAAAGTCCCACTATCAGTATATTTATTAGTAGCCTTTGATCAAATTTATTTAAATTTTTTAAGAGAGAAAAAAGAAGAGGTAGAAGAATACTATGATAAAGTAACACTTGCTGGATTAGATTTAAATAAAGATACTTTTGAAGAAGAAAATATGAAATTTGAATATTGTGATTTTATAGATAGTACTTTAGAAAAAGAAGATATAAAAGAGATATTTAAAAGTTTGACTGACTCAAAAGAAATAAGAATTTCAAAAGAACAAGGAATCAGTAGACAAGCAGTAAATAAAAAAATACATAAAAACAAACAAAAAGTTAAAAGTTTCTTTGATATGAAATAAAATTAAAAAAATGGATATAATAAAATATATCAAGAAGAGATTAATTCTCTTTTCTTTTATAATATAATATGATAAAATTTTATTGTACGGAGGTGTAACAAATGAAGGAAATGCTTTATATAACAAAAGTTATTTCTGATGTGAATAAACAAGAAATTTACGTTTTTATCTCATTAGAAGATTTTAAAAAATATGCATTTACTAAAAAGAATAATTCCTTTATACCTTATAATGATAAATATTTTCTAGATATATTAAATAATGTAGAAAAAGTAATGTATCATCAAGAACTAGAAGAAAGTCCAAAAGAGAATGACAATAAAAAAACAAAAAAGAATTTAAGTGTAAAAGAAAAAGTTCAAAAAGTTTTAGCGGGATTAGGTATTGCAGTAACATTGGTATCGGTTGAACCTGCCTTGGTGGAAGCTGTTAGTTATTCGTTAAAAAGAGTTAATTCGTTTTCGTATTCTACATTAATAGATGAAAAGACTAGTAATGATGAATTTATGGAACAATTTACAATTGCAATTAATAAAAATCAAGATTATAAGGAAAAAGAAAGAAAGGTTATAATCGAAGGATACGCAAAATATATTGATGACTGGGGATATTTGTTAGAGGAAGCTGATAAAGAATATATTTTACATATGGCTGAGAATGTAAATATAAATCGTGGAGCACGGCTACCTAGTTGGCAAGCTGGTAGTTATGCGTTAGGTAATATAAATATTACTAATCAAGATAATGTACCGTGTGTAAGTCATGAAAGTGCCCATGCTTTTTCAGATAGAGGACTTATTGTTGGATCTATAAATGGGTTTAGATTAGGTTATGCTTTTAATGAAGGGATAAATACATCTATAAATGATAAATATATAATTGGGGATAGTGGATATCCTGCACAAAGATGTGATACTATAAAGTTGTCATTATTGGCTGAAGATGAGGACATTATAATTGCTTATCAAAAAGAAGGACCAGAATACTTTTGTAAAAAGGTGGCTGAAAGAAACAAAAATATAAATTATACAGATGTGTTAAGATATTTATCTATGATGGATCTTGAACTTTTTTTAAATCATTATAAAATAATAGAGGATTATAAGTTACCAGTAGAATTTTTTAAAGAAAAGAACGAACTGTATAATAAAATGTTTAAAGCAAAGTATGGATATGATTTTTCTGAAAGTGTAGATGGTCAACTTGATAAAACCTATAATGCAAATTTTTTAGATGCTGAAATTACTGGTATCAAAAGTGATGGTTTTAAAAGTCAGTTATATTCTATTCCAAAAAATCTTTTAGCATCAAAAGCTTCTGATTTTGATTATTCAAAATATATTGTTGGAGAAGATTATGATTTTAAATATTCTGAGGCACTTAATTTTTTGGTGTCGGCTTCAGAAGTGGAAAAATATAATTCATGGGATGAGTTTTGCAGTGCTTTTGCTGAGAAGTATTCATCAGATGAGGAAGAATTTAATAAAGTTAAATCTGTGTTTACTCAAGAATTGTGTGATGATAATTTTGATTATTATATGGGATATGCCTTAGATAAAGTTTCAAAAACAAATTATTCTTCAGAATTTACAACGTGTTATATTAGGGAATTATATAATATACTAAAAAAAGATATTGAGAATAAGGAAAAATTCTCTGAGAAAAAAAGTGTAGAAAATTTTGATGAAAAATTTAATAAAAAAATTCAACAATTTTTAATTCAAAACAATATGCAAGATGTATTAAATCTTTACTATAATAGTGATATAAAATTTGTAGAATTTGATTCTGATTGTTTACATAACTGTATATTACCGGAAGAATATATGATGAAGCACAAATCAGATAATTATGTTTTGTTGGATAATGGTCTTTTAATATTAAAAACTTCAGAAAATGAAGATATATGGTCTGCTAAATACGGTGAGGAACAAAATATTTATTTAGAAGAAGTACATGATGAACAATCAATTGAAATGGTTAATGGATATTTTGCTTCTTCAAACGGAAAATATTATTATACTAATTTATATAGTTATTCTTTCGGTAGCAAAGAAATAGAGAAGGAAAAAATAAATATTTATGTGTACTCAGTTGTAAAAACAGAAGAATTACAAAAACAAAGATGAAGATAATAAAATATAGAAAATGTAGCTTGACAACAAGAAAAGAATTTACTATAATCTAGTCAAACGATGAACAAAAGAAGTAACAATAGATTCTTTTATAGAGAGTTAGTGATTGGTGTAAACTAACAAAGATATATTGTGAATAACATTTGTGAGTGCTTAAAGAAATTAAGTAGACTAAGCCGTATATCTACGTTACAGATAAGAGTGATCAATTTTGATAACTAGGGTGGTACCGCGGATTCAACAGTTATTCGTCCCTTATGGGATGTTTAACTGTTTTTTTAAATTTTAGGAGGGTAAATATGTTAGATGTAAAAGATTTATATGAAAAACTAGATGAATATTTAGGCAAAGAAGTAACATTACAAGGATGGATAAAAAACCATAGAAAACAAAAAGAATTTGGATTTATTGATTTCTCAGATGGAACATATTTTAAACATGTTCAACTAGTATATGATAACAACCTAACCGATTTTGATACTATTCAAAAATATCATATTGGATGTGCAATAACTGTAGTAGGAGAAGTAGTAACTTCAGAAGGCGCTGGTCAAGAGTTTGAAGTTAAAGTAAAATCTATAAAACTAGAAGGGGATTGTCCTGAAGATTATCCAATGCAACCAAAACGTCATTCAATGGAATTCTTAAGAGAACAAGCTTATCTAAGACCAAGAGTAAATTTATTTCAAGCAGTATTTCGTATAAGAAGCGTCGCAGCTCATGCAATACATGAATATTTTCAATCACATAATTATGTATATGTTCACACTCCATTAATCACAACCGCAGATTGTGAAGGTTCAGATCAAATGTTTAAAATAACCACATTAGATTTAAATCATCTACCAAAAACAGAAGATGGAAAAGTTGATATGTCAAAAGATTTATTTGGAAAAACTGCTTTTGTAACAGGTACAGGTCAATTACATGGTGAAGCTTTCGCAATGGCATTCAAAAAGATTTATACATTTGGACCAACCTTCAGAACAGAAAAATCAAATACAAAAACACACGCAAATGAATTTTGGATGATAGAACCAGAAATAGGATTCTGCGATCTAAATGGATTAATGGATGTAGAAGAAGAGATGTTAAAATTTGTTGTAGGATATGTACTAGATAATTGTAAAACTGAGATAGAATTCTTAGATAAATTTGTTCAAAAAGGCCTAAAAGAAAAATTAGAAAAACTAGTAGGTTCTAAATTCACAAGAATTACTCATCATGATGTTATAGACATACTAAAAAAGTCAGATGTAAAATGGGAATTTACTCCAGATTATTCTTCTGATATCGCAAAAGAACATGAAAGGTATATTACTGAATATTTTAATGGACCAGTATTTATAACAGATTGGCCAAAAGATATAAAAGCATGGTATATGAAAGTTAACCCAGATAATAAAACAGTTGCCGCAGTTGACCTAGAAGTCCCAGGAGCTGGAGAATTAATGGGTGGATCACAACGTGAAGAAGATTATGATAAATTAATCAAAAGATGTAGAGAAATGAATGTTGACTATGATACAGTTGATTGGTTCTGTAATCTAAGAAAATTTGGAGGATGTTACCACTCTGGATTTGGTATGGGCTTTGAAAGATTATTAATTTATCTAACAGGTGTAGAAAATATTAGAGATGTAATTCCGTTCCCAAGAACACCAGGAAGCTGTGATTTTTAAAAAATTGTATAAAAATAAAAAAAGTGTAAAAAATACTACTGAGGAGGCAAATATGAAAAAGCTAATTTTAGTAGTATTTTCTTTATTATTAATTACCTGTGGTTGTGATAGTATGATGAATACCCCTACAAAAAGAGTAGAAGAATTTCTAAATAAATATCAACGACTTGATTCAGATGTTCTAACTCAATTAGATGAAGTAATAAAAAATGCAACATATACATTTAATGATACACAATCTACTTCATATAAAGAACTTATGAAAAAACAATATAAAGATTTAACTTATACTATCAAAGAAGAATTAATTGATGGAAATAACGCAACAGTAACTGTTGAAATAGAAGTATATGATTATAATAAAGCCATTAATGACGCAGAAACATACTATAAAAACAATCCAAATGAATTTAAAAATTCTGATGGCGGAATAGATGAAGAAAAATACATGGATTATAAAATAAAGAAAATGGAAGCAGTTAAAGATAAAATAAAATATACACTTAATCTAACATTAACAAAAAAAGATAAAAAATGGGTACTAAATGATATATCTGAATCAGATAGACAAAAGCTTCATGGATTATATAATTCGTAATAAATGTAAACTATTGTAAAAAGAGACAAGAGAATATGTCTCTTTTTCTATAATATGATAAAATATAATTGGAGGGTAATATGGAATATAAAAGAGTACTTCTAAAATTAAGTGGAGAAGCAATAAAAAATAAAAGAGATGGAATAGTTGATTTTGATTATGTATTAAAAATATGTAAAAGTATTGCTTCTATAAAAGATAGGAAAACATCAGTCGCAATAGTTGTGGGTGGTGGAAACATATGGAGAGGAAGGCAAAATTCCTATATTGACTCTTCATCATCAGATAAAATAGGAATATTAGGAACAAGTATAAATGCATTAATACTAAAGTCAGCATTTGATAAATTAGGAATAAAATCATGCCTATTTAATTCATTTGAAGCAAAAAATATAATGGAAAAAACACCAAACGATGAAGAACTTATTAAACTAAGTAGAGACAATATAATTATATTCGGTGGAGGAACAGGCCATGTGGGTTGTTCAACAGATACTGCTTCTATATTAAATGCCATAAAATTAAAATCTGATTTAATTGTAAAACTAACAAATGTAGATGGAATATATAATAAAGATCCACACATCTATAATGATGCATTAAAATATAACGAAATAACATTTGAAGAAGCAATTAATAAAAATTTAAATGTAATGGACATTAACTCAATAAAATTAAGTAAAGAAAACAATATAAAAATACTAGTGACAAATATAAATAGTTTATTTGATATAGATAAAATGATAAGTACTAAAGCTTATAGTATTATAAAGTAACATCTACCACTAGGTAGTGTAAATAAAGGAGGAAATATGGAAAAACTTAAAGTTGTTCAATATGGATGTGGAAAGATGTCCAAATACACAATGAAATACGTACTTGATAATAATTGGGAAATAGTGGGTGCCGTTGATATTAACCCTAATGTGATAGGTCATGATATTGGTAGTGTTATTGGTATAGAAAATCAAGGTATAACTATAACAGATGCTGCTAAAACAAAAGAATTACTATTATCTACTAAACCGGATATATGTATTGTTACTACAATGAGCTTAATGAAGGATGTAGAAGATATATTACTTTTATGTGCTAGTCTTGGAATTAATGCCATAACAACATGTGAAGAAGCATTCTATCCGTTTAATTCATGCCCAGAATTAACAAATAGAATTGATTCACTAGCAAAAGAAAATAATTGTACAATTACCGGAAGTGGATATCAAGATGCTTTCTGGGGAGGATTAATTACAACACTATGTGGCGCTACTCATAATATAACTAAAATTAAAGGTAGCTCATCATACAACGTAGAAGACTATGGAATAGCACTTGCTAAAGCACATGGCGCAGGATTAACTAAAGAAGAATTCGATCGTGAAGTAGCTTCAGCCGATAATATAAGTGATGAAGAAAGACAAAAACTAATTGATAATGGTGATTTCTTACCAAGTTATATGTGGAATGTTAATGGCTGGCTTTGTGATAAATTAGGATTAACTGTAAAAAGACAAACTCAAAAATGTATTCCAACAACATGTAGCCATGATATAACATCTTCTACATTAGGAATGACTGTAAAAAGTGGTATGGCAACAGGAATGAGCGCAGTAGTAACTACAACTACTGAAGAAGGAATAACTCTAGAAACAGAATGTGTTGGTAAAGTTTATGCAGAAGAAGATTGTGATAGAAATGATTGGACTATTGAAGGAGAACCAAATACAAATATGGTTATAACAAGACCTTCAACAGTTGAACTTACTTGCGCAACTATAGTAAATCGTATAGAAGATGTAATATCCGCAAGACCAGGTTTCGTCCCAACATCACAAATGAATGAATTAAAAAGCATTATTAAATAAATAAAATAAATAAACAAGGCTATCAATATATGGATATTTTTGATAAAACTTGTTTTTTTAAAAAAAATAAAAATAAAATTTGACCTTCCAGTTAACTGTAATGATAATCTCACTCTTGAAAAGGAGGAGATTATTTTGGGTTGTTGTAGTTGTAAATATCTTAATGAAAATAAAAAAGTGGAAGGTAGAGTAAATGGTAGTTTATATTATTGTTCTAAATTAAAAACATATGTAAATGGTGCTAGCGGTAGCTGTGATAACTACTGTATAGACCATGGAAGAAAAATATATACACGAGATGAAATATATGATGATGGAAAAAAATATTATAATGATACAACACCAGTAGGTTTTTATTTAGTAGTGTTAATAATATTAATAATACTAGGCTTATTTTTAGGAGTATTTAATTAACAATAATTTAGGAGGCGACTCATGTTATATAGAATAGGAGATTTTTCACAAAAAACAGGAATTCCAGTAAAAACCCTAAGGTATTATGATGAAATAAATTTATTCAAGCCATCTTACACCGAACGTTTTTCTGGATATAGATATTATGAAATAAATCAAATAAAGGATATTAAGTTAATTTCAAAACTAAAAGGACTTGACCTATCATTAGAGGAAATAAAACAATTTTTAGAAACTAAAGACATTAAAATAATACTTAACAAAAGAAAAACTTTTGAAGAAAAATTAGAAAGGATAGAAGAATTTATGAATGTAAAAGAAGATGCACCTATTTACAATATTGAAGAAGGTGACTATAGAAAATATATTGAAATTAATGGTATAAAACATTCTAAATGTGCACAAGCATTAGCTGTTAAGGATTTAAATGCTAAATACTTTATTGTATATAAAGATGATGAATTCTACATTGATTTTTGTATTTATAAAAAAGATAATTGGCTTACTCTTGATAAAAAGTACTTTTTTGAAGATGAACTAATTAATTTAATAACTAGTTATATAAGTGTAGAAGTAAATTATGTTACAATTTATCTACCAATAGAAGATACAATGTATAAAAAATTAAATGATGAACTTAAAAATAAATTTAAAGATGTAGAAGAAAGCGAATTTATACAAGGAGAGTATAAATACAGAAGTTTAAAAATAATACTAGAAGAAAATTAAATCTATATAACTAATTCAAATTAGAAGGAGCAAATATTAATGTTTAAAATTGCAAAATTAGAACAAGTAAATAATGAAAAAGTTAGTATTAATTTTATTTTACAAGAAAAAAATAATTATGATAATGGTAAAAATATAAAAGATGAAAGATTTAAGACATTATCATTTAAGGTTTCAGGGAATAATTATTCAATTGAATTTGATCTAAATTGTAAATTAGAAAAACTATTAGAAATTCCAATGGAAGAAACAATAGATTTTAAAGAGTATTTATCAATTGGAGAAACTTTATTAAATATTAATGGAGTAAATTTTATAGAACCACAGATAAATATAAAAATCAGAAGATATCTAAAAAACCAATTTAGTATATTTTTAACTTTTAATACGGAATATAATTATGATAATATCGATTATAGTGGAATAGTAGAATTTACATTTAACTTAGATAATTATTTAAAAAAGTAAATAACAACTGACTATAAAAAATTAGGACTATAACAAGTCCTTTTTTCATATAATTTCTTAGGTGAGTAACTATATGAAAAAACTAGTACTTTTTTTATTGCTTGTAATTGTACCTTTAAAAACTTATGCATTAACTGATACTGCCAAATCAACAATCGCAATGGATATGGATAGTGGAAGAATATTATATGAAAAAAATGCTAACGAGCAAAGATTAATTGCTTCTATAACAAAGATTATGACCGCAACAGTTGCAATAGAAAATGGCAATTTAAATAAAGAAATAACAATAGGAGAAGAAGTGCTTAAGATGTATGGATCAAACATATATGTTGAATTAGGAGAAAAAATGACTCTTAAAAATCTCTTGTATGGATTATTACTTAGAAGTGGAAATGATGCAGCTGTAGTAATCGCAAATAATGTAGCTAAAGATGAAGAAACCTTTGTAGAAATGATGAATAAAAAAGCAAAAGAATTAGGTATGAAAAACACAATATTTAGAAATAGTCATGGTCTAGATGAAGAAACAAAAAACTATTCAAGTGCGAAAGATATGGCAATACTATCAAGCTATGCAAATACATTACCTGTTTATAAAGAAATTTCTAAAACAAAAAAATGGACAGTGCAAAGTGATAAAAAAAGCTATGTATGGAATAATAGAAACAAATTACTTTATTCTTATAAATATGCAACTGGTGGTAAAACTGGATACACCCCAAAAGCAGGTAGAACTCTAGTAACAACTGCCTCAAAAGATAATTTAAATCTAACCATAGTAACATTAAATGATGCAAATGAATACCAAACACATGAATCATTATATGAATATTGCTTCAACAAGTACAAAAATTTTCTAATAGTAGACAAAGATAATTTCGACATAGATGATAATTTCTATAAAGGAAATTTATATATAAAAAAGTCATTTAGTTATCCTCTTACCAAAGAAGAAGAATCTCTTGTAAATATAGTAATAAAATTAGATAAATTGGATAATTATAAAAATAATGATCAAGTAGGAAGCGTAATAGTAAATTTAAAAGATAAAAAAATATTTGAAACAGAAGTATATGTAAAAAAAGATAAAAATAAAAAAGAAAATCTATTAAAAAGAATAATAAAGTTTTTAAAAAAAACTATTTAAGTAAGCCTATTTTTAAATAATAAACTGTGTTATAATTCTACTAGGTGATTTAAGTGGAACGATTACAAAAAATAATTTCAAATAGTGGAATTGCATCTAGAAGAAAAGCAGAAGAATTAATTAAAGAGGGCAGAGTAAAAGTAGATGGAGTAGTAGTAACTGAATTAGGAACTAAGGTAAGTAAAAAAAATATAGTTGAAGTAGACAATGTAAAAATAGGAACTGAAGAAAAAGTTTATTACTTATTAAATAAACCAAGAGGAGTTGTAACTACTACTAGTGATGAACATGGTAGAAAAACAGTTGTTAGCTTAATTGAAACAGATAAAAGAATATATCCAGTGGGAAGATTAGATTATGATACTACCGGACTTATATTATTAACTAATGATGGAGAATTTACTAATAATATTACACATCCTAAAAATAAAATAGATAAAACATATGTTGCGAAAATTAATGGTATACTAACAATCGCAGATATTATGGCATTAAAAAAGGGTGTAATGATAGATGATTTTAAAACATCCCCTGCAAAAGTAAAAGTAAGAAAAATAGATAATAAAAATAAACATTCAATTGTAGAAATAACAATTCATGAGGGAAAAAATCATCAAGTAAAAAGAATGTTTGAATCTCTAGGGTATGAAGTGTTAAAGTTAAAAAGAGAAAGAATTGCATTTTTAACATTAAAGGGATTAACATCAGGAGATTATAGAATGCTTACACCAAAAGAGGTAAACCAACTATATGTATTATCTCAAAATGTAGGTAAATAATATTGGTAAGTATATTTTAATATTTGAATAGAAAAGAATGTTTTCATTAAAAAAAATATAGCACCACGCTATATTTATTCTTCTACACTGATTGCACCAGTTGGACAACTTTCGCTAGCATCAATAACTTCATCCTTATTAGATTCAGTAACTTCACCCTTAGCGCATGCTAGTCCATCATCTTCAATTT
>ULML01064226.1_pt1 | contig 17349 bp, 7 predicted proteins | sample 1951651 | NCBI WGS metagenome assembly ULML01 (sample SAMEA4835549, study PRJEB28245) | human gut metagenome | biome: gut microbiome; material: fecal sample | place: Denmark | collected 2008
GAACACCACGTCGAGGGCAAACTTCGAGAGGCGGGCTTCGATGTAACGGGGAGCGGCGGCGCTGTCGCCCGTCAGGATGTTTCCCCAGTTACCCTGGCAGTCGATGAGCAGGTCTTTCTGTCCCAGCTGCACCAGCGCGTCGCCGATGGAGGCGTCGCCGTGGGGGTGGAACTGCATGGTGTGGCCCACGATGTTGGCCACCTTGTTGTAGCGTCCGTCCTCCATGCGCCGCATGGAGTGCAGGATGCGCCGTTGTACGGGCTTCAGTCCGTCCATGATGTGGGGCACGGCGCGTTCCAGTATCACGTACGAGGCATAGTCCAGAAACCAGTTCTGGTACATGCCGCTCAGTTGGTGCTTCACGTTCTCGTCCTTCGTGTCGGCGGGTTTGTAGTCCGAATGTTCCTCCCGTCCTTGGGGCAGGTTGTCTTGTTCTTCCAGGTTCTTGTCAAAGTCTTCGCTCATATTGAATTTGGGTCCGTATGCGGTCGTCGATAATTTCGTTGCAGGCAAAAATAGCAAAAGACGGGCGCATAGGCAAGTGAAAAGCTCCGTTTTTTCGTCGGACGGCATCGGGCGGCACTCTATTTTATCAAAATACATGAAAAACGTGGAGTTTTATATGAGGAATTCGAAGAGTGTATTTTGATTTCTAGATTTTCTCACTTATTCGGGCATATCTACTATTCTATTTTTTACTCGCATAACCCTCAATTTCTCTGACATGTTTTTGTTCTATCGGTTATTACTATTTGTGCAGGGTAATTACAAATATTACTTTGGATAAAAGAGTAGATTGTTGCATGCATCAAGTGAAACTTTGGGAAGTGAAAAATAGATATATGGATGAGGTAGAGGTATATGGATAAAAATAGGAGGAGAAAAATTACTTTCAAATTTAGAAAGGGGATATTTATATCGACACGTATCAGAATATGGTGAAAAATAGGACTTCACTTTATTTTAATGAAAAATTTGATTGCGTTATCTTTTAATTGATATTCTCAACTTTCTGCTCGGTTCATCTGTTGTTTTGGTTTGTTGTAATTTTTCCTGTTTTATAATAAAATTATAGGGTAACGGATTTGATGATCTTGAAACTATTTGAATCTTATTTGCCCAAATCGGTTTTCTTTTGAACGGATGTTTATCATGGTTTCTAGTGATATTGTTAGGAAAAAGAGAAATAATATTGTTATAATGCGTTAATTTTAAGATGTTATGTTGTGAAAAATATACGTAATATTTGTACTTATATATAATTTGTATATTTTTGGCAAAAATAAAATAATATAGTATAAATTACTTTGATGAAACGTGTAAATAAAAATAGGACGTTTGTCTTGCGTCGATTATTAGCATGCTTGTTTCTGGTGTCTGTTTGTTTCGGTTGTATGGACCGTTACGCTGATACTCAGGAAACAGATGAACGTAGACCGTTGGTGATAAGTGGCAGTATCGAACAGGAATGTACCACACGTGCCGACGGCGGCGGCTTTGCCGACGGCGATTGTATGGGTGTGTTTGTTGTGGATTATGAGGGTGGACAGCCGGGGACGCTGGATGAAGAAGGAAACAGGGCAAATAATCTGGCTTTTACTTATCACGAAACGGATAATAGCTGGAGTAGTGCATACGATATTTATTGGAAAGACGGTCAGACCCCAGTGGATGTATATGGCTATTACCCCTACAATTCAGGACTTGCCGATGTTAACGCCTACCGTTTTGAAGTGAGCGCCGACCAAAGTCAGCCCGGCTCCAATGGTGAAATGGGTAACTACGAAGCCAGTGATTTTCTGTGGGCCAAGGTAACAAAGGCTTCACCCGAGATTCCAGTCATCCGCCTGGCATACCAACATCTGATGGCTGGTATTTCTGTCCAGCTTGAAGAAGGCACCGGATTTGCAGATAGCGAATGGGAAAAATTGGAGAAACAGGTGTTGGTTTGCAACCTTTGTCGGGTTGCGTCTATTCATCTTGCTACCGGACAGGTAACTGCAAGTGGAGAACCGGACAAACATATCATCATGACATCAAGTGGTGATGGTTATCGGGCTGTGGTTATACCTCAAACCGCCAGTGCCACCCTACCGTTACTCTGCATCCGCATAGGCGGCATTGATTATTTTTTCCGGAAAGATTCGGCTTTGACGCTGGCAAGTGGCAAATTGCATAAATTCACTATACAAGTAGATAAACGCACAGAAACAGGTGATTGTGTTTTGACTTTGAAAGATGAAGCTGTAACAGCTTGGGAAAATGACGAAGTATCCCACAACTTTGAAGCCAATGCTTACGTAGTGATTAATTGCCCTCAAGCCGGTACACTGAAAGCTTGTATCGAAGCTGCAGGGCAGGATTATATTACACTGAAAAATTTGAAAGTCACCGGAGAATTGACTACCGAAGACTTCTATTTTATGCGAGACGAAATGGTTGCCCTGGAAGCGTTGAATTTGAAAGAGGTAGAGCTGAAACAATGTAAGATAACGGATGAACGGGTAGGCGATGATTCTTATTTAGGAGAAATTACTATGAATGATGTAATACCAGACAATGCATTCAAAGGGAAAAATTCACTTTCGCATTTCGTGTTTCCTAAAAAACTTAAACGTATCGGATGGTCAGCGTTTAGTGGTGGGGTACCGCTTTCGAATAATGTAGTTATTCCAAACGGGGTAACCCATATAGGTAGTTATGCTTTTGCTTGGAGTTCTATACCTGGCATGCTGGTTTTGTCACAAAGCTTGCAGTATATTGGTGACTATGCTTTTGACAGTAATCTTTTTGACTGTGAATTGCAATTACCAGCTAATTTGTTACATATTGGTAGTGGAGCATTTAATAATGCCGGCCATTTTTATGGAAACTTTCAACTTCCGCAAAACTTACTTTATTTGGGCGATTATGCTTTTGCTAATTTGAATGAAGGACTTACTTGTGACGATTTAGTTATTCCTCAAGGAATAACAGTAATTCCAGGGTTCTCTTTACCAAGAATAGAAGCTAAACGACTCGTTTTTCATGAGGGTATTACCGAGATTTCTTATAGCGCTTGCGATGGAGTGAAGGCAAAAGGAGAACTCTATTTACCGGATAACATTCGGATTATTGAAAGTGGAGCATTTAGTGAAGGTCAGTATTCAGGCGTTCTAAAATTGCCGGAAAATTTGTTATATCTTGGGAATGGAGCTTTTGAAAGATGCACTAATATAAATGGTGAGCTAATTATACCAGAAAGTTTGTTCTTTATAGAAGATTATACTTTTTATGGCTGTAGTTCTTTAGAGAGTCTTTACATTCCTCAAAATGTTACAAATATAGGAAAATATGCTTTTACGAATTGTATAGGTTTGAATTCTATTACTTGCATGGCAAAAGAACCTCCTGTATTAGGAACCGATGCTTTTGCCGGATTAAATATGGGGTTAGTTCAGGTGTATGTGCCAGAAGAGTCGGTTGAAGCCTATCGCCATGCGGATGGTTGGAAGGACTTCGTTTCACTTAATGCCCGTTATGAATTGGAAAGCGACCTTACAACAATTAAAACATTAAATAAAGGTGCGGAACGTTCTTTTATCCTCCGCGCCGGAGAAGCCTGGAGTGTAGAAAGTTTGCCGGAGTGGTGTACACTTTCTGCCATGAACGGCTCCAATAAGAAGACCGAGCTGACCCTTACGGTACAGCCGTTGGCTCAGGGAGCAGGAAACCGCGAAGGAGATATTGTCTTCAAATTGGATGAGAAGGACTATCGTTTCTCATGCAAAGTGACGCAATACGATACGTATGCAGAAGGTACTGAAATCCGATTGCAAAGTGCAACCAAAGGAAAGGGAGTACAACTGTTCTTGTTGGGTGACGGATTTGATGCACAAGATATTGCCGAGGGACGCTATCTGGATGCCATGAAACAGCAAATGGAGAATTTCTTTGATGTCGAGCCGTTCCGTTCTTACCGTGATTATTTCACAGTCAATACAGCTATAGCCGAATCTCCCGAACAGGGTATAGGTTCGGTGGTTACGGCACGTGAGACCCGTTTCAACACCAATTACGACAATTCCTATACTCTTTTTACCGATTACGAGGAAGTACGTCGGTTTGTTGTTGAGGCAGGAAGCGAAATTACGGATGCCAATCTCGCAGACGTACAGATTGTATTGGTTACCAATTCGAGTGATTATGGCGGACAGACAGAGATTTGGGAAGACGGAGGTACACTTTCTATCTGTCCTCTTAGTACGGAGGAATCTCCTTACGATGCACGGGGCATTATCCAACACGAAGCCGGTGGACATGGCTTTGGCAAGTTGGGTGACGAAGGAATTTCGCACTATGATTTTATCACTACTTGTTGTTGCCCGATGTGTCAGGCATACAGCCAATTCCTAAATGCAAAATCACATGGATGGTATCAGAACCTTTCGTTGTCCGGCAAAATGAATGATGTACCCTGGAAGCATCTGATATTCGACCCTCGTTATAGTGCGACGGTGGATATTTATGAAGGAGGATACAATCATGCCCGTGCGGTCTATCGCAGTGAAGCCAGCAGTATAATGAGCAACTATCGTTCTTATTTCAATGCCATCAGTCGCGAAGCTATTGTACGCCGTATTATGGAACTGGCCGGTGAGCCATTTGATTTTGAAACATTCGTCGCTACCGATTTACAGTCTATGGAGCAATCCGTACAAACCCGTATGCAGGTAGGCGGTGAGCTAGAGAACTATGGTAACCGACATCGGGAGCCGCGGTTTCATTCGACACATTAATGATTAATATAAATGGATTAGATGAAATTACAAATGAAGACTAAATACGTATTACTACCTTGGCTTGCTTTATTAGGAGTGGGCTGCCAGGATGCATCGGTTGTTCCTGTCAATACAGAAACAAATGAAGAACTCCGTTTGGATGCAGAAATAGAACAGGCTTATGTGACTCGTGTCAATGACAACGGATTTACTGATGGAGACCGAATAGGAGTCTATGTGGTGGATTTCGATGAACAAGGTAATCCGGGCAATTTACAGTCGGCTGGTAATCGGGCAGACAACGTTCGTTTTGTTTATCAGCATGATGCAAATAAATGGAAGGGGGATGTCCCCATTTATTGGAAGGACGAACGGACACCGATAGATGCTTATGGATACTATCCTTACGTATCGGCAATAGACGATGTATCAGCCTATCCGTTTGCTGTAGCTACCAATCAGGCCGAAACGATTAATGACAGTGCATTGGGAGCTTACGAAACGAGTGACTTTTTATGGGCAAAAGCTACCGGCGTAAACCCGGGAGAAGTGATTCGCTTGAATTACAGACACTTGATGGCAGGCATCCAGGTGACGCTACAGCCGGGAGAAGGATTTGAAGCCGAAGCATGGAGCAAGCTGGATAAAAGCGTGGAAGTGTCAAGTACGTTAACGCAGGCGCAGATTGATTTGAGAGATGGAAAGGTGAGTCCTGTGGGAACCGAAACGCAGACTATCACACCGGTGATGAGTGGCACAGATTTCCGTGCAGTCACAATTCCACAAGTGGTAGAACCCAATCAAACTCTATTGGTCATTACTGTTGACGGGCAAAGTTATCATTTTGTACGGGAGCAGGGAATGACTTATCACAGTGGCAAGTTGCATAAATTCACCATTCAAGTAGATGCCCCGCCGACGGGTGATTATCGTTTCACCCTGCTTGATGAAGCCGTTACTGCTTGGGAGAACGACGGAATATCTCACGAAGCGGAAGCCCGCAGTTATGTATGTGTTCATGTGACCGAACCGGGACAATTAAAAGACTGTATTCTTGCAAGTGGAAAAGATTATCGGACAATTCACAACTTGAAACTGACGGGAAGCATTACCGAAAATGATTTTATTTTTATACGAGATGAAATGGAATGTTTGGAGGCGTTAAATTTGAAAGAAGTCAAAATCAAAAATGTATACGCCGATTTGAATACTTCATTGACAGATGATATAATACCTCTTGATGCTTTAAAAAATAAGATAACATTATCTCATATAGTTTTTCCAGATAACCTGAAAGGTATCGGTTGCAATGCTTTTTATTCGACTCAATTGAGAGGTTCTTTAGAGATTCCTGAAGGAGTTACATTTATAGGAGATGGGGCTTTTGCCCAAATCGAAACTTTAACAGGAACTCTTTCATTACCAAATTCTTTACAACGTATAGATGATGGAGTATTTGAAAATTGTGCATTTACATCTGAATTATTGTTACCAAATGCATTGACCCTGATTGGTTACAGAGCTTTTGCGGGTTGCTCTGAAATGACCGGACATTTACACTTTCCGGAGAATCTAGAAGAAATAGGTGAATGCGCATTTAAGGATATGAGAAATTTACGAGGTGATATTGTTATACCAGAAAAAATATCAAGGATAGAAGGTCAAACTTTTTATGGTTCAGGATTTGACGGAGGGGTTTATTTCCCTAATCATTTAACCTATATTGGCTATCAGGCATTTGAAAATGTTTCTATTGGGGGAGAACTTCTATTACCCGACCAGTTGATTGTATTAGATCAAAGTGCTTTTTCAGGAACCGCAATAACTCACATTATTTTCCCAGAATCATTAAAAAGCATAGGGGAATATTGTTTTGAAGATTGTACATCTTTGCAAGATACCATTAAACTTCCATCATCGCTAACACGAATATCAGAATTTATGTTCTCAGGATGCAATAGAATTGAAGCAATAATCTTACCTAAAGAACTACAAGTAATTGAAAATAGAGCATTCGTGAATTGCTTCTCTTTAAGGTATTTGCAGTGTTTAAGTGAGAATCCTCCAACTATATCTGATATAGAATGGACTTTTGCAGGAGTAGCTAAAGATAATTTTAGTGTGACAGTTCCTTCCGAAGCTGTAGAGGCCTATCGTAATGCCGAAGGTTGGAAAGAATTCAAACGCATTACAGCCTATCGGGATTTTGTCTGTCGTCCGTATCATGCTTGTGCCTTAAATGCAGGGTTGGATAAAAAAGAGTTGATTTTAAACGCAGATGGACAATGGAAGGTTACGCATATACCATCGTGGTGTCATTTGTCGCAAACCAGCGGCAATCAAAAAACTGCATTAACGCTGACTATCGACAAATTGGAACGTGGACAAGGGAATCGGCAGGATAGTATCATCTTCAGCTTGGAAGATGGAGCATATACGACCTATTGTACCGTGGAACAATATGATTATAAGCATGAAGAGAACGAGACCGTCACTCTACAAACAGCCTCAAAAGGAAAAGGAATTGACCTTTTTTGGGTAGGCGACGGATTTGACGCCCAAGACATAGCCGAAGGTACTTATTTAAAGATGATTGAACAACAAGTGGAATACTTTTTCGGTATAGAACCTTATAAGACTTATCGGGAGTATTTTAATGTACATGCCACTATCGCTTTGTCGCAAGAAAGCGGTATCGGGACATTGAATACTCTGCGCGATGTGAAATTCCATTCCACCTTAGCTGATTGCAAAACCCGGATGGTGGTCTATCCGGAACAGGTAGAAGCCTATATGGCCCAATATTCGGGAGCCTCCGCAGATGTTTTATCCCGTTCATTGGTGACCGTTTGTCTCAATACCTCTCTCTATGAAGGGGTCTGCTACATGTATCCGGGAGGTGCAGCTACTGCATTTTGCCCTCTCAGTACAGAAGCTTATCCCTACGATGCACGAGGCATCGTGCAGCATGAGGCTGGAGGACATGGATTTGGCAAATTGGGCGATGAATATATTTACCATACAGCTTTTATACAAACTTGTTCATGTGGCTGTTGTAAACATGTGGCTGACTTGCAAGACAATCTGAATATGGGATGGTTCCGTAACCTTTCATTAAACGGAACGTATAGCCAGAATGAGTGGAAACATTTGATTTTTGATGACCGATACAGTGATATTGTGGATATCTACGAAGGAGGCTATTTCCACAGCCGAGGAGTTTATCGCAGCGAAGACAACAGTTGTATGAATAACAATATTCCATACTACAGCACCATCAGCCGGCAGGCCATCGTGGAACGCATTATGGAACTGGCCGGAGAACCGTTTGATTTTGAGCAATTTGTTGCTAAAGACAGTCGGCAGCCTGGAAGTACCTATATCGGTACAACCCGGGTAGATGAGCGCCCGTCAATGTCTTATCGACATCGTCCACCTGTACGGATGAAAAAGAATCCTTATCTGAACTAACTTTTTCAATTAAGAAGAATCATGAAAACAATATTGATAGAAAAACAGATTATACAGGTACTGGCAACAGCAGTAACCTTGCTAAGTCTGGCAGCCTGTATAGACCCATTGGAGCAGGAGAGCTATGGAACAGAAACTGCCGTTCCTATCCGCATCGCGGCTGGGTATCCTACGCAAACCCGAGCTACTGAGGCCGGATTTGTAGGAGGGGATGCAATCGGAGTGTATGTAGTAAATTACGAAAATGATGTCCCCGGCACATTGCAAGCCGAAGGCAATAATGCTAACAATATCCGTTTTGCTTTGGATGAAGAGACTTGGAAATGGACGAGTGCGACCAATCTTTATTTTAAGGACAAGCAGACTCCCATTGATGTTTACGCCTACTATCCCTTTACCGAAAAGGTGGAGACAGTAGATGCGTTTTCTTTTGTCGTTCAAACTGACCAAAATAGGATGGCTCAAAATGGTGTAATGGCCGGATACGAAGCCAGTGATTTGTTATGGGCTAAGGCTACAAAGATAATGCCGACATCTGAGGCCATATTGTTGAGCTTTGGGCATTTAATGGCTTGTCTGCAAGTAACACTGGTTGAAGGAGAAGGCTTTGCGGAGGACGAATGGAATCAGCTGGCGAAGGATGTGTGGATACCCGGTATTCGAAGAAATGCGATTGTTGATTTTACTTCGGGAAAAGTAACGGTGCAGGGAGAAGTTAGCGACGATCCTATCCGGCCTTACGTATCCGGTACGGACTATCGGGCTATCGTAGTTCCGCAAACAATGGAAGCCGGTAAAGTGTTGGTCGGACTTACGGTGGGTGGAAGTAACTATGAATTGGTAAAACAGGAAGCTGTAGCTTATGATTCCGGTAAAAAACATCATTTTACGATTCAGGTTGATAAGAAAGCAGATACAGGCAAGTATAGTTTTACTTTAATTGATGAGGCTGTTACGGCATGGTTGGAGGATGCAACTTTACACGAAGGTTTGGTACGGGAATATTTAGTGGTTCATGTACCGGAAGCAGGTCGGTTATCGGCAGTTATTGCGAAAAAAGGATGGGATATCGAAACTTTGGAGGCATTAAAACTGACAGGATATATTAATCAATATGATTTTGATTATATGAGAGATAGTCTGTCAAGTTTGAATAGTTTAAATTTAAAAGACGTACGAATTAAAGGAATAAATGAATGGGATGAATATGAGGATGGAATACCGTTTCGTGCGTTTACTGAAAAAAGTCGGTTGGTACATTTTGTATTTCCAGACCGATTGAAAAGAATTGGAAGCAATGCTTTTCAGGGTACTCATTTAACAGGTTCGCTTATCATACCTGAAGGGGTTTATGACATAGGCATGCAGGCTTTTGATGGTTTATCTTCTTTAAAAGGGACGTTATCTTTACCGACTACTTTAAAACAAATAGGAACTTGTGCTTTTCAAGGTTGCTGTTTCACTTCCCAGCTGGAGATTCCATCAGGCGTTGAGTCGATAGGAAGTGCTGCATTTAATTCTGTAACAATGAATGGGGTTCTGGTGTTACCTTCTCAATTGAAAGAACTGGGCTTTTCAGCTTTTGCTAATATCGATAATATGTCTGGTGATATTGTGATTCCACAAGGGATAACTAAAATACCATATGCTGCTTTTAGTAATAGATCAGGTGTAGGATTTGATGGAAATATTGAGATACCTGAAGGGATAAAATGGATTGAAGATGAAGCTTTTTATTGTACTCCGATTAAAGGAGAGCTAAAACTGCCAAGTACATTGATAAAAATAGGAGGAAGCAGTGATGGTTTGACGTCTGATGGGGGGGCTTTTGAGAACACTCTAGTATCCGGTCGATTGCTTTTGCCTGATGGATTAATAGAAATAGGTAATAGAACTTTTCGAAATTGTTCTCGTTTGACAGATACCCTTAAGATTCCAGCTCCTGTTCTTCGAATAGGTAAGGAAACGTTTTATGGTTGTACGGGGATTGAAGCAATTGAATTGCCTGAAGGGCTACAGGTTATTTCTTCCGATGCATTTGGTTATTGCATAGGTTTGAATTCGATTGTCTGCCATGCCAAAACGCCGCCCGTTATGGATGAGACTGCCTTTGCGGCTGTGCCTAAGAATTCGTTTAGTGTAGAAGTGCCCAAAGGTTGTGTGGATGCTTATCGCATGGCACCGGGCTGGCGGGAGTTTGCCCGCATCACAGAGTATCGTGGATTTGTTTGCCGTCCGTTGGCTGTGAATGCTTTAAACAAAGAGCATACGGAAGAAATTATTCTGAATGCTGACGGTGCCTGGACGGTAGAACATCTGCCTGCGTGGTGTACGCTTTCACAAACAAGTGGTACTTATAAGACGGCCTTAAAACTGACTTTGAAAGAATTGCCAGCCGGGCAAGCAAACCGAACGGACAGCATTGTCTTCAAATTGTCCGATGGAGACTATCGCACCCGTTGCAACGTATCGCAGTATAATTATCAGTACGCAGAGGACGAAATCGTAACACTCCAGCAAGCTGCACGGGGAACAGGTATTGACATTCTCTTCATGGGTGATGCATTCGATGCGGCTGCCATAGCTGACGGCAACTATATGAATCTGGTAACGGAACAATATAGACACTTTTTTGATATCGAGCCTTATCGTAGTTATAAGGAATATTTCAATGTATATGCTGCTATAGCACTGTCACAGGAAACAAGTATCAATACACTGAATACGTATAGCAATACGAAATTCAATACCGTTTATGGTGGTTGTGATGCGAAACTGCTTCCGGATGCTGAATTGGTTACCGCATATGCTTTGAATAGTGGGGTTATTCAAAAGGAACGTCTATCGCAATCATTATTGGTGGTAGTACCTAATTCTACAGAATATGGCGGTTCAACTTACTATTACGACGATGGAACAACGATTTCGGTATGCTCTCCCAGTGAATCGAGCTATCCTAATGATACACGGGGTATTGTGCAACATGAAGCCGGTGGACATGGTTTTGGTAAATTAGGGGATGAACGCATTATCTATAATCGTTTTATACCTGATGGGCTAAAAGAAAAAATTAGTGAAGCACAAAGGAAAGGTTGGTACCAGAACATTTCATTAACTGCCAATATGAGTGAAGTGCCGTGGGCACATTTGATATTCGATGAACGCTATAGTGACATCGTTGATATTTTTGAGGGCGCATACGGTTATACCAGAGCTGTATATCGTTCGGAAAGCAACAGTTGCATGAACTATGGCATACCCTATTATAACACCATCAGCCGTCAGGATATTGTGAAACGGATTTTGGAATATGCCGGTGAAGAATTTACATTGGAAAAATTCTTTGAGAAAGACAGCCGGGCTTGGGGTGGAAGCAGTGTAACAAGAGGGATTATGGTCCCGTGGCAAGAGCAGGTTCTGCAAGGTAGCCATAAGACCCCTACATTTGTTAGAGAATCCCCGTCAGAAATGATAAATAATAAATAACGAAACAATAAAAAATGATAAATATGAAACAATGGAGCTTAGTGCTGCTGGCAACCGCCATAGGAGGGTTGAGCAGTTGTAACAACGACCAAGAACCGGTTTTAGAAGATAATCTAATCAGATTGGAGGCTGTACATCCGGCGCAGACCCGTGTGACAGACACCAATTTTGAAAACAAAGACCGTATCGGAGTCTATGTAGTAACCGCCGGTGAACTTCCTCAAGTGGGCGGTAACGTGGTGAATAATGAAGTATTCTCGTTCGACGGTTCGTCGTGGAAGTCTGCCCGCAAGTTATACTGGAATGAAGGTAAACACGATGTATATGCTTACTATCCATACGGACAACCTGTAAATGATACAAAGAGTTATACATTTACGGTAGCAACCGATCAGAATAGTTCGGAGGATGCTAACGGACTGAGTGGTTACGAGGCAAGCGATTTTTTATGGGCAACAACTAAAGATGTGGCTGCATCTGCCGATCCGGTAAAATTGAAATTTAGCCACCGTATGAGTAATCTGGTAGTTAAATTACAGAAAGGTGAAGATTATGAGGGAGATTTGCCCGCTTCGGCAGAAGTTTATGTGCATAATACAGTACCTGTGGCAAGTATTAATCTGAGTACTGGCGATGTTTCAAAAGACATTTATGCTTCGGAAGTTACAATTAAAGCTAAGCGCTTAAGCGCAGCGGAGTATCGGGCGTGTATTGTGCCACAACGTGTTTCTACAAGGGTTCCGCTGGTAGAAATTATTGTTGAAGATATTGCTTATTTGGTGGAAAGTACGTTCTCTTTCCAACAGGGATATAGGCATACTATTTTAGTAACTCTTTCTAAGAATCCGGATCAAACTAAGATAGAAATTGGTGGTTCTATTGGAGGATGGGAGTAATATATAGTCTTGAAAAACTTTAGATTAAAGCATAATGAAGATAGGAATCAATCTATTGTTAGGAAGTATCTTGACGCTGTTGCTGTTCTGCACATGCAGCAAAGGTGGAGATGATACCAAAGATCCTGCTCTGGTTGAAGTGACAGGTATTCAGTTGTCTCAGAATTCGCTTTCATTGAAGGTCGGAGAGAAGGCTTCGCTGACAGCTACGGTTTCGCCTCCGAATGCAACGGATAAGACTGTCCGGTGGAGCAGTTCACAGACATCGGTAGCTACGGTGTCTAATGCAGGACAGGTTGCTGCGATAGGCAATGGTACGGCTGTGATAACTGCTACAGCTGGGAATAAAAGTGCCAAATGTACGGTAACCGTACAAGATGGTGTGATTGCTGTTGAATCAGTTTCTTTATCTGAAGAAAGCCTGACATTAGGTGAGGGAGAAACAGCAACTTTGGTAATAACGATATTGCCGGAAGACGCTACCGATAAGGCTGTTACTTGGACAAGCTCGGATGAAGCAGTCGCAACAGTATTCGATGGCGTTGTCACCGCCGTGAAGGAAGGTACCGCCATAATCACTGCCACCGCAGGTGGCAAGTCCGCTCAGTGCTCTGTTACCGTGAAGAAGGACGTTGTTGCTGTCACCGGCATTACCCTTTCTCAGGCGAGCCTTTCCTTGGAAGAAGGCGAGAGTGCAACTTTGACTGCCACAGTTCAGCCCTCGAATGCCACGGATAAGACCGTTAGTTGGAGCAGTTCGAATGCAGCAGTTGCAACGGTATCCGATGGTGTTGTCACTGCCGTGAAGGAAGGTACCGCCATAATCACTGCTACCGCAGGTGGCAAGTCTGCTCAGTGCTCTGTTACCGTTAAGAAAGCATTTGTCGCTGTTACGGATATCACGCTTTCGCGGACCGACCTGTTTTTGGAGAAGGGCGAAACCGCTACTTTGACTGCGACGGTTGCTCCTGCTGATGCTACAGATAAGACCGTCAGCTGGAGCTCGTCCGATGCTTCTGTCGCTACTGTTTCTTCTTCAGGTTTAGTAACGGCTGTTAAGGCCGGAAAGGCTACGATTACTGCTACTGCTGGTGGTAAAAGTGCGCAGTGCGTAGTCTCTGTGAAGGAAGAAGGTGGCATGGATGCCGGCATCAATCCTTGGGAGGAAGATGATGAAGATTTCGGAGGAACGGTAAACTGATTTTTACCCGTTTCTTCCCCTTTTGTTCCACACTTGCACGGCTCGCGAGCAACACTTGTACGGCTTGCGAGCCGTGCTTGTGTCCTACAAATGGAATGTAAGTGTGGCTCGAAGGGCGTGCGGGCGGACTTTTCGCTGAGAGGCGGGAGCGGAAGAGGCTGCTTGCGGGGTACATTAATTTTCAATTATTAAGTCCTCACTCTGTGCGATGTATCGGATAAATCTCTATCTTTGTGGCGTTTTTAGTGGAAATCAGAAATAAAATTAATCTATATTTGAAGAAAATGGCACAAGAAGACGTTTTTAAGAAAATCGTTTCGCATTGCAAGGAGTACGGCTTCGTATTCCCCAGCAGCGAAATCTATGACGGACTGGGAGCTGTGTACGACTACGGTCAGAACGGCGTGGAACTGAAGAACAACATCAAGCAATACTGGTGGCAGAGCATGGTGCTGCTCCACGAGAACATCGTGGGCATCGACTCGGCCATCTTCATGCACCCCACCATCTGGAAGGCCAGCGGACATGTGGATGCCTTCAACGACCCCCTCATCGACAACCGCGACTCGAAGAAGCGCTACCGCGCCGACGTGCTCATCGAGGACCAGATAGCCAAGTACGACGAGAAAATCAACAAGGAAGTGGCCAAGGCTGCCAAGAAGTATGGCGACGCCTTCGATGAAGCCGAGTTCCGCTCGACCAACGCCCGCGTGCTGGAGCACCAGGCCAAGCGCGACGCCCTGCACGAACGCTATACCAAGGCCATGAATGCCGGTCCGGATCTGAACGAGCTGCGCCAGATCATCCTTGACGAGGAAATCGTCTGCCCCATCAGCGGCACGAAGAACTGGACCGAGGTACGTCAGTTCAACCTGATGTTCTCCACCGAGATGGGTTCCACGGCCGAAGGTTCCATGAAGGTGTACCTCCGCCCCGAGACGGCGCAGGGTATCTTCGTCAACTACCTGAACGTGCAGAAGACGGGCCGTATGAAGATCCCCTTCGGTATCGCACAGATAGGTAAGGCCTTCCGCAACGAAATCGTGGCCCGTCAGTTCATCTTCCGCATGCGTGAGTTCGAGCAGATGGAGATGCAGTTTTTCGTGAAGCCCGGCACCGAGCTGGAGTGGTTCAAGACCTGGAAGGAAACCCGCCTGAAGTGGCACAAGGCCCTGGGCTTCGGCGACGACCACTACCGCTTCCACGACCACGAGAAGCTGGCCCACTATGCCAACGCCGCTACCGACATCGAGTTCCTGATGCCCTTCGGCTTCAAGGAAGTGGAAGGTATCCACAGCCGCACCAACTTCGACCTCTCGCAGCACGAGAAGTTCTCCGGCAAGAACATCAAGTACTTCGATCCCGAGACGAACGAAAGCTATACACCGTATGTCATCGAAACCTCCATCGGCGTGGACCGCATGTTCCTCAGCGTGATGTGTGCTTCCTACCAGGAAGAGAAGCTCGAGAACGGCGAAACCCGCGTGGTGCTGAAGCTGCCCGCCGCCCTGGCTCCCGTGAAGCTGGCCGTGATGCCGCTCGTCAAGAAGGACGGTCTGCCCGAGAAGGCACGCGAAATCATCGAAGCCCTGAAGTTCCACTTCCACTGCCAGTACGACGAGAAGGATTCCATCGGCAAGCGCTACCGCCGTCAGGACGCCATCGGTACGCCGTTCTGCGTCACCGTTGACCACCAGACGCTGGAAGACGGATGTGTCACCCTGCGCGACCGCGACACCATGAAACAGGAGCGTGTGGCCATCGCCGACCTCGACCGTCTGATTGCCGACCGCGTGAGCATCACTTCGCTGCTGAAGACGCTCTGACAATGGAGAATGGATAAATGATGAGTAATGAATAATCAGTTTTCAATGAAGAGACTATTCAAGACAATCTGTTTCGTACTTCCCCTGGCTGCCCTCCTCTTTGCTTCGTGCGAGGAGGTGCAGGAGCCCAGCAAGTATGACAACTGGCAGGCCCGCAACGAAGCCTACATCGATTCCATCGCCGGCGAGACGGGCAAAGTCTTTGTCGCCACCCTGGAGGATGCCGATCGGATGGAGCCGGGGAGCCTGTTTGCCATTGCCACCACTTCGGGCACTACGGCTGGCGAGCAGTATGTCTATTGCAAGAAGATAACGGCCAATCCCGAGGGGCGCCGCCCGCTGTACACCGAAACCGTTTCGGCCTATTATTATGGTACGCTGATTACGGGCGACAAGTTCGACGGCAACTTTACCGGCTATTCGGCCGTTGACCGTCAGGAACTGAATGCCGAGGACAAGAAGCCGACCGAGTTCGATGCTCCGGCTGAGTTTGCGGTCAGCGGAATGATTACAGGCTGGACTGCCGCGCTGCAGCTGATGCGGACCGGTGAGCGCTGGATGCTGTACATCCCCTATCAGTCGGCCTACGGTACCAGCGGGAGCAAAAGCATCCCCGGCTATTCAGCTTTGGCATTCGACCTCATTTTGGATGATATCGTGACAGACGAGGAATGACCTGACCCTTTCCCTTCTTATAAAGAAACATAAGAAAGGCTTGCCGGCGGCGATGATGCTGCTGCAAGCCTTTTCTTTTTGCTCCATCGTGCCTGCCTTCTTATGGATACTATGTTAAAATAGATAACCGTGAAAGGAAACTCTGTATTTTCAGGTGTTTTTCAGGTGCTACCTGAAGACACTTCAGGTCCGGCCTGAAGACCTTTCAGTCCCTACCTGAAGCCCTTTCAGGTCCGGCCTGAAAACCTTTCAGGTTTTTCCGGAATGTCACCTGAAAAAATGAATACTGATTATCAGCGTGTTGTTTGATTTTGGTGATGAGGAGGCTATAAAAGACGAAGCGGCACAAGTTTGCCTGTGCCGCTTCGCTGTGTGTTCGTCATTTTTACTTTCTTTTGGAATGCTTACCTGTACTTTTTCAGCGCTTTCACCCATATCCGGTAGCCATCCTCGTTGAGGTGCAGGCCGTCGGTGGTCAGCTCCTTGCGCAGGACGTGCGTTCCCTTTTCGGTGAAGAGCGGGAAGAGGTCGATGAAGTCGATCTGCTGCTCGCGGGCCAGCTCCCGGAGGAGGGCATTGATCTGGGGAACCGTTTCGGTCTTGCCCATCAGCAGGCGGTAGCGGCCGAAGCTCTCGTTGATGGGCAGCAGGCTCTGCAGGTAGAGGTGCGTCTGCGGCGACTCGCGGCGGATGCGCTCCACGGTGAGGCGGATGAGGCCGGCGATGCTGTCGGCCGTCAGTCCGTGGGACACGTCGTTGATGCCTATCAGCAGGAACAGCTTCTTGGGATGGCCGGGCAGAATCTGGTGCAGGCGGTCGTACACGCCCATCACCTCGTCGCCGATGATGCCCCGGTTCACCACGTGCTTCCAGCCGAGCCGTTGGCCCCAGTCACCTCCGTTCTCGGTCAGGCTGTTGCCCAGCATCACGATGTCCTGCGGGGTGACGGGCGGTTCGTCCAAGAACTGGAGGAAGCGCCGGTAGTAATGGTCGGTATAGGTGCGCGGTGTGGGCTGGATGGAGGCGGCCACGGC
>ULML01013281.1_pt1 | contig 17108 bp, 17 predicted proteins | sample 1951651 | NCBI WGS metagenome assembly ULML01 (sample SAMEA4835549, study PRJEB28245) | human gut metagenome | biome: gut microbiome; material: fecal sample | place: Denmark | collected 2008
TAAGAAAAGTAGCCATAAAAAATTACTATTAGAAGAATTTGGTATCGATTTAAATAAAAAAGCTGAGAATAAGCAATTAGATCCTGTGATTGGAAGAGAACAAGAGATTCGTAGAGTGATGGAGATTCTGACGAGAAAGAAGAAAAATAATCCTATTTTAGTAGGGCTTGCTGGAGTAGGAAAAACGGCGATTGTAGAAGAACTCAGTAGTCGTATTGTCAGAGGAGAAGTTCCTATTTCTTTAAAAAACAAACGGATTATTAGTGTTGATATGGCTACTTTAGTAGCAGGAACAAAGTATCGTGGAGAATTTGAAGAGAGAATGCGTAAGATTTTAAAAGAGATTGAAGAAAATGATGATATCATTTTATTTATCGATGAGATTCATACCCTAGTAGGAGCAGGTGGAGCTGAAGGCGCAATTGATGCTTCTAATATATTAAAACCTGCTTTAGCACGGGGAACACTTCATTTAATTGGGGCGACAACCATGGAAGAATACAAGAAGTTTATCGAAAGTGATAGCGCCCTAGAGAGAAGATTTCAAAAAGTATATGTTGAAGAACCAAGTGTGGAAGAAACAATCCATATCTTAACAAAAATTAAACCAATATATGAGAAATACCACTGTGTTACCTTACCTGATACATGTATTAGAGATATCGTAAATTTATCGAGAGAATATATCTATGATAGATATGAACCAGATAAGTCGATTGATATTTTGGATGAAGTATGTGCTAGAGTGAAGTTAAAAGAGAGTAAAGGGTTGAAGAAATACAATGAAATGCATAAGAGGTTACAAAAGATTATCGATGAGAAAAAAGAAGCAATTGTGAGTCAGGATTTTAAGAAAGCATCGAAGTTGAAGTCAAAAGAGAATGAGGTTATGAATGCGTTGAATACATTAGAGTTATCTCTTTATAAAAAAGAGAAAAAGGCTGTGACCAAAGAAGATTTGGCGGAAGTTATCCACCATAAAACGAAGATTCCAGTGTATGAGATTTTAAAGGAAAATAAGAAGATGATTGAACATATTGAAAGTACATTATCCAATCGTATTTTAGGGGAAGAAGAAGCAATTCAATCATTGATTCATATTGCGAAGAAGATTAAGTTAGGGTTTGCAGAGAATAAGAAGTCATATTCTATTTTGTTTTGTGGTTCTACTGGAGTTGGAAAAACTTGTTTAGCACGTACGTTTGGAGAATTGTTAGTTGGTAAAGAGAATGTTATTAAGTTAGATATGAGTGAGTATAGTGAATCACATAGTGTTTCTAAGTTAGTGGGGGCTCCTCCTGGATATGTGGGTTATCAAGATCAGAAGAATGTCTTTGAAGAGATTCGTAATCATCCTCATTCTGTATTGATTTTAGACGAGATTGAAAAAGCACATCCAGATGTATTAAATCTGTTTTTACAAATTTTAGAAGATCATCAGATTAAAGATTCACGTGGACGAGTGATTCGATTTGACCATACGTTGATTTTAATGACCTCTAACATTGGTTTTCACGAAGCCCATGTAGGATTTCATGGTGAGACAAAACAAACGATACAGACCCGTTTAAAAGAGTATTTTCAGATGCCATTTTTAAATCGTATCGATGATGTTATCTTATTTCAACCATTAAGTGAAGAAGTGATGAGAACATTAATCAAGAAACAACTACAAAATTTAAAAGAAAAATATCAAAAGCAAAATATTCAAATTGATTTTACAGATGATTTAGAAGATCAGATTTTAAAGAAATCAGAGTATGAAGAGTATGGAGCTAGAAGATTAGAGAAAATTGTAAATGATTTATGTGAAAATCAAATTATCGATGAGATTTTAAATGAGAAGACAGAAATCACATTAAAAATTTAAGATAAGAGAATCATTTTATAGTTGACAGATGTGTAGATAGTAGGAGAGTATTATGAGAGATGTATTTGAAAATTATTTAAAAAATGGGTTATCTGAATATGATTCTAAATATTTAGCAACATATCAATATGTTATGCTATTATCTAAAAATAATCATATTACTTCATACTTTGCGAATGATGATTATATTTACTTTATCGAATATCCAATATCTGGTAAAGAGTATCATGAACCATTAGAAGTCTTAGAAAGTGAGATGTCACTTTGTGGTAGGGAAGCTGGGATCATATATGAAAATATAGATGGCCAGTTTAAAACAATTGCTTTTATTGATTTAAAGGAAAAGAATCAGAATTGTAGAAAGTAAATACATTTTAAGGTTATTAACTTAAATGATAAGTTAATAATCTTTTTTATTTTTATAAAGAATAATATAAAATAATAGTTAGAGTTTGAAATCAGAAAATAGAAATTACACGAAAAATTTCAAAAAATCATTGCACAAATTTCTGAACATGATATAATAAGATTTAAGGTGATTATATGGAGACAGTAAATTATCAAGATTCGATTGTTGAAGTATTTGATAAAAGATTAAAGCCAGGAGTAGGAAAACTTTTACCAGATGAATTTACGCAAGAACAAAAAAACGATCGTATCGAAGCAATGAGAGATTTTATTACCACATTGACATATGATTACAACGAGAAAGATGAAGTCGCTTATGATGAGGCAAAACATGTTTTTAAGGTACCGAGTAGTTTAAAAACAAATCCTGAGAGTGATAACTTTGATTTACAACACGATTTGGTACAATTAACACTAACATCTATTTGCCCAGTGAGAGATCATGAGATGGCACCTTATATGACTTTATATGCAGATACACTAGCAACTGTATTAGTTGGTAATACGACTTTAGAGAAAAATGAACATAAATATGATCATTTCAATATGCTCGGTATGGAAGGTATTGATCTACTTACGAATATCTTTTATACAGGAAATGAAGCAAAAATGAATGAATTTAAAAATGCACTTGCTATGAATTCTGAAAGTGTAGAGATGCAAAGTAGTAAGACAAGGAGTTAAAGTTCCTTGTTTTTTATTGGTAAAATATGTTTTCTGTGATAAAATATAGCTGGTGATGAAAAATGGATAAATTAAGAACACGCTTTGCTCCAAGTCCAACTGGATTTATGCATATTGGGAATTTAAGAAGTGCAATCTTTGGTTATTTGATGGTAAAACATCAAGGTGGAGATTTTATTTTAAGAATTGAAGATACGGACCAGACGAGAAAAGTAGAAGGGGCTGTAGATTTTATTTATAATACTTGTGAGTTATGTGGAATTCATTTTGATGAAGGACCAAATAATGGAGGAGAATATGGCCCATATGTACAAAGTGAACGTTTACCACTTTATAAGAAATATGCAGAGGAATTAGTAGAAAAGGGAGCAGCTTATTATTGTTTTTGTACAGAAGAAAGATTAAATAAATTACGTAAAATTGCAGAGGATGAAAAACGTGCCTTTCAATATGATGGTCATTGTAAAAATTTATCAAAAGAAGAGATTGAGGCAAATTTAAAAGCAGGAGTGCCATATGTCATTCGTCAGAAGATGCCTAAAGAAGGCGTTAGTACTTATGAAGATTTGGTATATGGTAAGATTAGTGTTGAAAATCGTATTTTAGAAGATCAAATTCTTTTAAAATCAGATGGATATCCTACTTATAATTTTGCCAATGTTGTAGATGATCATTTAATGCATATTAATGTAGTAGCACGTGGAAATGAATATGTGATGTCAACACCAAAATATAATCTTTTATATGATGCTTTTGGATGGGAAAGACCTACTTATATTCATTTACCTATGGTACTTGGTAGTGATGGACAAAAATTAAGTAAACGTAATGGAGATGCTTCTTTCATGGATTTATATCATGAAGGTTATTTACCAGAAGCAATTGTGAACTATTTAGCGCTCTTAGGATGGTCTCCAAATTCTAATCAAGAGATTTTTACTTTAGATGAATTAATCAAAGAGTTTGATCCAAAGAGAATTAGTAAATCACCATCAATTTATGATGAGAAGAAATTACAATGGGTCAATGCTCATTATATAAAGAAGTTAGATGATGAGAAATTATTTGAAATTACCATTCCTCATTTAAAAGAAGCCTATGATTTAGGAAAGTATTCTGAAGATTGGGTAAAAGAACTAGTATTACTTTATAAAGATCATATTAGCTATGGAAAAGAGATTGTCAATGTGACTGAGATGTTTTTCCACGATAAAGTGAAATTAAATGAAGAATGTATTGAGTTTATGAAAGATGAAAGTATTCCAAATACATTAAAGGTGTTTAAAGAAGAAATGGAAGCAATTGATGATTGGACTGTTGAAAATATCAAAGAAGCAATAAATCATACAAAAGAAAAAGCAAATGTGAAGGGAAAGATGCTATTTATGCCAATTCGTATTCAAGTAACTGGTGTTATGCATGGACCAGAACTTCCAAATACAATTCATTTGCTTGGAAAAGATGTTGTATTAAAAAGATTAGGAGAATAGAAATATTCTTCTTTTTTGATTCATATATTACTGTGGAGGGATATATGAATTATATTGATAGTCGTTTTAAACAATTGGTAAATCATTTAAAAAAGAAAACAAAAGAAGAGATTTATGGAGATATGGTGTATCAGTATAAAAGGTTAAATCAAACCTTAAAAAATTCGTTAGAAGATTATTTTGTAAAGTTTCCCTATTGGGGAACACTCAGTGAGAGAAAAGAAGATTTTGGTCATATGAAAGAAATTGCTGATTTTTTGAAAGATCATTTAGATGACTTTGTACATTTGTATTCTAAATTAGGAGATTATCGCTCTAAACTGGTGTTATATGCAATTATGAGTAATTGGTATCAATATGACTTTGATTATTTAAATCGTTCTATTGAGAAGAATTATGGGCATTATTTTGATTTGGATTTAATAGAACCAGAAGAAGATGAAATTGTTGTTGACTTAGGAGCTTATACTGGAGATACGATTCTAGATTACATCTATACTTATGGAGAAAATAGTTATAAGAAAATTTATGCATTTGATATCACGGAAGAAAGTCTCATAAAACTAAGGGAGAATACAAGCCGTTATCCCAATATACTAGCTAAGAAGCGTTCTATTTCCGATAAGAGTGGAATTACATATGTTAGAAAAAGTGAAGTCGATCATTCAGCAAATACAACAGTAGATTATGGAGAAGTGGAAGTATTGGAAACAACATTAGATGAAGAAGTAAAAGAAAAGATTAAAATACTTAAAATGGATATTGAAGGGGGAGAACAAAAAGCGCTAAGGGGGGCAACAGAACACATAAAAAATGATCACCCGAAATTATTAATTTCAGTTTATCATAATGTCAGAGATATTTTTGAGATACCAAATATGATAGAACAAATCGATTCTAGTTATCAATTTTATCTTCGAAATTATGGGGGAGGCGTCTATCCAACCGAAATTGTATTGATTGCAATATAAAAAAGTCTTAACGACTTTCTTTTTTTGTATTTTCATATTGTTGAATCATTTCGGAATCATAAACTCTCTCCCCATTTTTATGGTAGAAAAAGGAACTTGTAAATTTTCTAGCATTAGTAATTGCTAAATCTTCTTTTTGTTTTTGAGTCAGTCCATCTTGTGTCATTGCCCAACTGTAAATCTCGTCTATTTTTTGTTTAATATTGTTTGCAAAAGTTATTTTGTCAGGGAATTTATCTATTAAATATTGTTGTAATTGTTTTTGGAACTCTGTCATATTCTTTTGCACTCTTTCTGTTCCTAAATTAAACAAGTAAGCACCTGTAAAAAGGTCTAAGATTGTTTTATAATCTTTTTCTGGTGTATAGGGATTATAAGATATTTTCCCTTGGTGTTTTAAATCTTCAAAATACTTTTTTACATCGATTGCTACAATATTAGATGGAGCAATACTTTTTCCCTCTTCTTTTGATATGAATTCACTATGGTGGTAGATTTCTCCATGTGGTCTTATAAATTGTTTTCCATCAACAACATATAGATATACATACTTTTGATTTAAAACTTCTTGGAAAGAACCTTTTTGTTTCTCATTAATATTGATATGAAATTGATAATTTTGTTCTTGATCAAAACCATCATAAATATTACAAGATATTCTTGCAGAGTCATGAAAGAGAGCAAAATGAATTGCACGAAGAGGATTGTCTGTCGCATAAACATAATTTCCTTTTTGTGTACTTTCATTTGGCTTGATATCTAAAAAAGCTTTTGTACTTCCGTGAAAAAGATATTTTGGAACATGGTTTGTAATTTCTGGATATTGATTCAATAATTGTGGTTGATTTATCTTGATCATTTCATTTACTAATTGAATGTATTTACTTTGCTCTTCTGCATATTCTTGTAAATATTGTTTTAAACTATCATTCATAGTATTTCACCAACTATATTATATCACAATTTATTCTGTTTTTATGGTAGGTATAAGATCATCTAGTTCTTCTGAATCTTCAAATGGTTCAGACCCTTTTAAGTAATAAAGCATTTTTTTCTTTTTTGTATTTTCATTCGCTGGTTTACCACTAATAGGATCTACTAAGACACCAACTACATTACTAGGTATTTCATACCATCCATCTCCTTTTAAATCCTTTAACGAAGCTTCCATGGTATCTACCCACATATTTTTAATTAAATTTCCATCTTTCACATCACTCTCTCGGTTATCATCATATCCAGCCCATATTCCCATTAATAATTCTTGATTATAGCCAAATATCAAGTGATCAGTATTGGTTGTTCCAGTTTTAATGGCATATTTCTTTGTGATTTTAGGAGCAATATTAATACAAGTAGGGTAGTTATAGTCAATGAATTCACTAGCATAAGAATTTGTTAGCATTTCATTTAAAATAAATACAATACTACGATTTAGTACATTTTCAGCTTCTGGTTTATAAGAATATAATACGTTCCCATCTTTATCAGTTACTTTTCTTATAAAATACGGTTTTAATTTATCACCACCACTAGCAAGTGTATTATAACCTTCCATCATATCTAGTAAATTAATTTCAATGGTACCAAGAGCAAGTGATGGGATTGGTTTTAATGTTTGTTGAATACCAACTCTTTTGGCAATATTTACTAAGCTATCTTCTCCTAAAAATAGATGTGTTTTGACAGCATAAATATTATCAGAATAGGCAAGTGCTGCAGCCATACTAATTTGTTTATTTGGATAATTTTTATTATAGTTTTCAGGACTATATGTAGAATGACTTTGAAATGTAAAGGTTGTTTTTTCACTTTTAAAAGTAGTCGATGGAGTAAATCCATTTTCTAAAGCTTCATAATAAAGAAATGGTTTAATACTAGAACCTACCTGTCTTTTCGCACTTGTGGCCCGATTATATTGACTTTTTTTATAATCTCTTCCTCCCGTAGTAGCAAGGATTTTACCTGTTTTAGGTTCCATGACTACACTGGCAACTTCTAAATCAGGATTTTCTTTTAAGTCTTCATTCATACTATTTTCCATATTTTTTTGAATAGTAGGATCTAGATTGGTATATATTTTTAAGCCTCCTGTTTTTAGAAAAGAAGTAGGAATTGTTTTAATGGATTTTAATTCTTGAATAACGGCATCTTGGTAATACATTAAAGTAGATAAGTTATGCTCATTTTCTCCACCTACATAGGTTAGTTCTTTTTGAAAGGCTTTTTCTTTTTGGGCTTCTGTAATGTATCCATTTTTTTCCATTAGCGTTAATATCATCTTTTGCCTGTCCTTAGCGGCTAATTCATTAGAAATAGGAGAATAGTGTGTTGGATCTTTCGGAATACCTGCTAAAATAGAAGCTTCTGCTAAAGTTAGATCTTTGGCTTTTTTATTGAAGTAATATTGACTGGCATTTTCAATTCCAAAGACACCTCCATAGTTAATTGTATTTAAATATCCTTCTAGTATTTTATCTTTACTATAATGTGCTTCTAAACGAATAGTAAGCCATGCTTCATCAATTTTACGACTCCATGTCTTATCAAAGTCTAAAAATAAGTTTTTCGCATATTGTTGAGTAATAGTAGATGCTCCTTGTTTTGTTTTTCCACTTGTAAAGTTAATGTATAGCGCTTTTAGAATACGTAAAAAATCAAAACCCTGGTGTTTATAAAAATGCTTATCCTCGATGGATAATGTCGCATCTATAACATAGGGTGATATTTCATCTAATGATACCCATTCTTTTTGATTACCAGCATTAAACAATTCATCATTTTTATCGTATAAATAAAAACTATTCGCACTATTAATCGGTAATTTTGGCATTAATCTTGCAACTGCATATATACCAATATAAACAAGAATCATACCAATGAGAATGATTCCTAATATTTTTCCAACTTTTTTCCATTTTTTCATTGCCATGCTCCTTATTCTTTTTCCTATTTTTTAGTATTACAGAAAATAGAAAAAATATAAGTGCTTTTTTTATATAGTTATGTTATAATGTCTACGTTTAAAGGTGTGTGGTTTTTTGGCGAAAATAAAATTAGAAGCAAAAGTCATGAATCAAAGTGAAGAAAATACTTTTTCTTATCAAGGTGATGGCTTGTTATTAAAAAATAAAATCGTCTATTATGAGAATGATATACGTGTCACACTTACGAAACAGGAGAATATAGTAAGATTGGTAAGAAAGCAAAAAGATTATGAGTTAGAAATGACGTTTCAAAAAGGTTATAAAACAGAAGTTATTTATAATTCATTGAAAGAATGTTTGAAAACTTATTTACAAGTAGAAACAAACGTGCTAGAATGGGAAAACGACAGGGTTAGAATCGATTATAGATTATATCCTACAAATGAATTATTTTCATATCAATTGAAGTTTGAGGTGATAGAGTGATTACAGAAAAATTAGGAATGTTATTAACAGATGTAGCAAACACATGTGGTTATGATGATACATTTACTGTTATTTTATCGAATCGTCCAGAGTTATGTGATTATCAAAGTGATACTGCTTTTCAGTTAGCAAAGAAATATCACAAAGCTCCAATGATGATTGGAACAGAAATTGTAGAAGCTTTAAAAAAGATTGACAATTTTGATGCGTATTTTAAAGAAGTATCATTTGCAGCACCAGGTTTTATTAATATGTCTTTGAGTGATTCTTTTATTAAAGAAAAGTTAGAAGATATGATGAATCATGAGAAGTTTCATTTAAAAAAACCAGAACAAGTAAAAACGTTTGTACTTGATTATGGTGGACCAAATGTGGCAAAACCACTCCACGTAGGACATATGCGTACAGCAATTGTAGGAGAGAGCATAAAACGTATTATTAACTATGTTGGTCATAAGACGATTAGTGATGTTCATTTAGGAGATTATGGATTACAAATTGGGCAGGTTATTTATGGTATTTTACAAGATAAAAAAGATATCAAAGATATTACTTTAGAGTATTTAGAAGATATTTATCCAAAGATGAGTGCTCTATGTAAAGAAGATGATGAGATTAAAGAAAAGTGTGCTGCAATTACGAAAAGCTTACAGGATGGAGATTCTACTTATCGTGAATTATGGAAAGTGATTTTAGAGATTAGTGGAAATGATATTAAACGTTTATATCGTTATTTAGATGTTTCTTTTGACTTATGGCAAGGAGAAAGTGATGCTTATAAGTATATTGCTCCAACAGAAGAAATTCTTCATGAGAAGAGTCTTATTGAGGACAGTGAAGGTGCGAAAGTAGTAGAAGTAAAAAAAGAAGAAGATACGAAAGAAGTGCCACCACTTATTTGGCAAAAGAGTAATGGTGCATATCTTTATGGTACAACTGATCTAGCAACCATTTACGAACGTGAACAGAGATTTCACCCAGATTATATTTGCTATGTCGTAGATAATCGTCAAAATCTTCATTTTGAACAAGTATTCCGCGTTGCCAAAAAAGCAGAATTAACGGATGCAAAATTAGAGTTTTTAGGATATGGAACCGTAAATGGAGAAGATGGTAAACCATATAAAACAAGAAGTGGAAACACACCAAAACTAGATGGCTTATTTGAACAAACAAAAGAAATATTCTTATCTAAAAAAGAAGAGAATAAAGAAAAGAACGATGAAGATATTCGTAAGATTGTAAATGCTATTTTAAAATTTGCAGATTTACAAAATAGTCGTGAGAGAGATTATATATTCGATATTCATAAATTTTCTAATACTGTAGGAAAAACTGGACCATATATTTTATATACTTATTTAAGAATTGATAAAATATTAAAACAAGTAGAGGTTCCAACAAGTTTATCTTCTCAAATTTATAATGAAACAGATCGTAATTTACGTTTAAAATTATTAGAATTGGATAAAGTAATCTTAGCAGCTTTTGAAGATAGAAAGCCAAATTATATTGCTGATTACATTTATCAATTATCAGATTTAGCCAATTCATTCTATCAAAATAATCATCTTGCAAATTTGGAAGATCAAACGAAGAAAAATGATTGGTTATATGTATTAACACTGACGAATAAAGTGTTAAAAGAAATGTTATTTCTAATTGGAATAGAAATACCAACTTTTATGTAAATCGTATATGGAGGGAATTATGAAATTAAAAAACATGCCAAAAGAAGAGTTAGAATTAATGTCTTATACAGATTTAACAGAAATGTTATTAAAGGAAAATAAAAAGCCAATGAATACTCCTACTGTATTCCGTAAAATTTGTGATTTATTAGGATATAGTGATGATGAATATGCTTCTAAGATAGGGGATTATTATACATCTCTTACAATTGATAAACGTTTTGTATTATTAGATAATAATGAATGGGATCTAAGAGATCATCATAGTATTGATCTTTCTTTAGAAGAAGATGACGAGGAAGATGAAGAAATGATGGAAGAAGAAGCTGTAGAAGAACCTGAGGAAGAAGAAGAAAACATTGATGAAGTAAATACTGATGAAGAATTAGAAGAAGATGACGACGATGATATTGATGAGTTAAATATTATTTCTGATGATGAAGACGAAATGGAATAGCCAACTTTATGGCTATTTTTTTGTTTGAACGAGAAAAAACGTTGATTTTATAAGGATTTTACACGAAAAATGTTGCAATTATGTCAAAATAATGATATTCTTAGAATGTAAGCAAGATAGCTTAACATAATAGGAGGTAGAACATAATGACAAAAGCAAATTTAATCGATTACATTGCTGAAGAAACAGGATTAACAAAAGCTGATGCTACTCGTGCTTTAGATGCAATGATGAGCGGAATTGTGAAAGGATTAAAAGAAGAAGGAAAAGTAACTTTAACTGGATTCTGTACTTTTAACGCAGTTCACAAAGATGCTAAAGTTGGACGTAATCCAAGAACTGGAGAAGCTGTTCAAATCCCTGCAAGAGTTGCTGCTGTTATCAAAGCTGGTTCTAAATTAAAAGACGCTTTAAACTAAAAGGCATTATGCCTTTTTTTATTACTTATTTATGATAAAAATTCAAAAAGCTATTTTACTTTTAAAAGAAATAAAACAGAATAACCAGCAAGCATATATAGTCGGAGGATTTGTCAGAGATTATTTAAGAGGAATATGGAGTTCTGATATTGATATTTGTACAAGTATGACTCCCGACTTATTAAAGAAACAATTTGTCGTTAAAGAGGAACATTATGGTTCTACTGTGATTGAATATCAAGGAGAATTATTTGAAGTAACTACTTTTCGTAAAGAAATAGGTAGTAAACAAAATCGCTACCCTGATAAAATTGTTTACACATCGTCTTTAGAAGAGGATTTAAAACGTCGTGATTTTCGTATGAATGCGATTTGTATGAATGAAAATAAGGAGATAATTGATTTACTTGGTGGAAAAAAAGATGTTTATAAAAGGCAAATTGTTTGTATTGGAAATCCAGAACAAAGATTAGAAGAAGATGCACTACGTATACTACGAGCTATTCGTTTTGCGACGACATTGAATTTCTCGCTAAATCATTCTTTATCAAAAGCAATTATCAAACAAAAAGATTTATTAAAAGAAATATCTTATCAGCGAAAGAAAGAAGAATTAGATCGTATATTTTCATCAGAACGTGTATTTCAGGGAAGGAAATTATTAATAGAACATCAATTATTAGATGTGTTAGAAATTCCTAATTTAAAAGATATTGTTTTATATCCTAATGAATTATTAATATGGATGCAGTTAGAAGTCGATGATATTTATCCATTTACAAAAGAAGAAAAGAAGCAGATGAAATATTTACGTAAGTGTAAAGATGAACCATGGAATATATACCGCATTTATGAGTCTGATTTAGATACTGCTATTTTAATTGGTATGATGAAAGGAAAAGGAAGAGAAGAAATCAAAATATTAAAGAAGAATCTTCCCATTCATACAAGAAAAGATATTCAAATTACCAGTACAGAGTTACAACGACTAATTCCAAAAGAAAAAATATCTCATTATTATAAAAAAATAGAGCAAGCTATTTTAACAACTCAATTAAAAAATCAAAATGATGACATTAAAAAATGGATACAAAATCATCGATAATTTCTATACAGAAAATCAAATCTTTAGTATAATAAAAAACAGGTGATGTTTATGATGGATAAAATCATTGAATTATTAAAACAGTCAACCGGAACATTCCCATTGCTGTTATTACATCATTATAAAGATTTAAAACTATCTGACTCAGAATTTATTTTATTAGTAGAAGTATTAAATACTGATTTAGAATTTAATCCTAAAAAAATGAGTCAAGATTTAAAGAAGGATTTAAATGATGTTTTAGAAGAAATGAATGGTTTAGTAGATAAAGGAATTTTAAAAATTGAAGTACGTAAAGTGAGAAATTTAAGATCTGAATATATCAATTTAGATGATCTTTATGAAAAGTTAGCATTCTTTATTGTCAATGAAGATGAGACAAGTAATAGTGAAAACATTTTTGATATATTTGAAAGAGAATTTGGCCGTACATTATCTCCAATGGAGTATGAGATTATTCAGAGTTGGTGTGGGGGAGAATTTAGTCAAGAATTAATTGTTCTAGCACTGAAAGAAGCTACTTATAATGGAGCGAATAATCTAAGATATATCGATAAGATTTTGTATGAGTGGAAGAAAAAAGGTATTAAAACAAAAGAGGATGTGGAAAAGCAAAAGAATGAATTTCACAAAAAGAAAGAGTTACAAACAAAAGAATTGTTTGATTATGATTGGTTAAATGAACGAGAAGATACAAATAATTAGTGATTATTTAGATGAATTATATCCTAATCCTCGTTGTGAATTGAATTATACAAAAGATTATGAATTATTAGTGGCAGTTATGTTAAGCGCTCAAACAACTGATAAAAGAGTGAATCAAGTGACGCGTATTTTATTTACAAAATATCCTACTTTACAGGCTTTAGAACAAGCTGATATCAAAGAGATTGAACAAATTATTAAACCAATTGGGACATATACCAAAAAAGCTAAAAATGTACATGAAATTGCTACACATTTACTAAAAGAACAAAATGGAATTGTACCCAATAATCGTGCGTATTTAGAAACTCTTCCGGGAGTAGGTAGAAAGACTACCAATGTAGTTTTAAGTAATTTATATGATGAGAAATGTATTGCTGTAGATACACATGTTGCTCGTGTCAGTGTTCGTTTAGGTTTAGCACGAAAAAATGATGATGTGAGAACGATTGAAAATAAGCTAACCAAGAAATTTCCGAAAGAAAGTTTAGGAAGACTACATCATCAGTTGGTATTATTTGGTAGATATCATTGTAAGGCTAGAAATCCTGAGTGTATAAATTGTCAGTTATATGATATTTGTAAATATAAAGACAAGAAAAAAGTATCGTAATGGATACTTTTTTATAATTTAAAATCATTTGTAATATCATCGTTCATGTCTTTTCCATCAAAATAGTTTTTAACTTTATAATGAAATAAAAATGCTAAAATATTAGAAGGAAAAGAACGGACTAATTTATTATAAGTTGTTACAATGCTGTTATAATACTCTCTACATGCGTAAATTTCTGCTTCTGATTCGTTTAAAGAAATTTCTATTTTTAAATAAGATTCACATGTTTTTAAGACATCGTATTTTTCTTTATATTGGTGGAATTCATTGATTCCATCATAAAGCTTACGATCTAAATCAAAATTAGATAATTTACGAGAACGTAGTTTTACAATCTCATCTAATACTTCTTCTTTGTCATCTAATTTGGCATTGGTCTTAATAATGTGAATGGATTTATTTAATAAATCAAAACGTTTTCTTAGTACAGAATCAATGTTTGCTTCTGCTTCATTTAAACGAATAAAACAGTTTTGAAATTTGTTATAACAATTAATACAAAGTATTAATATACTACAAACTATGACACAAATTATAAGGAATAACATAAATGCGTTCATACTATCACCAAAAACATTATAACAAAAAACGTGTCAATTGACTAGTATATTCTAATTAGGAATAAATTCTGGACTATAATTAATTTTTTCATAGAATTTAAAGTAATCAATATAAATGGTAAGGAGTAAATACCATTCTCCATTGGTTGGATTACTAATAATAATGTGATCCCGACCAGCTTGTTCTACAATGCCTGAGAATTTAAGATCTCGCCATTCATTAGAATCTGGAAATGTCATATAGACATCTACTTTTTTTCCTTTATTTAGTCTTAAAATATTTTCAATATAAGATTGCTCCATGGGAAAATCTCCCGTCATAGTAGGAACTGTTTGTTGATTGGGAATATTTCCATTGCCGGTGAATATTGGAGCTCCGGTAAAATTACTACTATTATTTGTTCCTGGAAAAAAACTGTTTTGATTCATGTTTATTTCACCCTTTCTAATAAACGATATGCGAAAATGTGTCAAATATGTAAAAAATATGATTTCAAATGAATTGAGATATGATATAATGCTTATGTTGGAAAGGGGTTAAGTATGAAAGTAACAGTGGGTATTTCAGCACACCATGTCCATTTGACGAAAGAGGATTTAGAAATTCTTTTTGGAGAAGGATATGAGTTGACTGTCAATCGAAATATTAATCAACCTGGTCAATTTGCAAGTAATGAGTTTGTAACAGTTCGTACAGAAAAAAGTGAAATTGCTCATATTCGTATTTTAGGACCAGTACGTTCATATACACAAGTAGAATTATCAAAAACAGATTATATTAAATTAGGATTAGATGCACCAATTAGAGAGTCGGGAGATGTAGAAAATAGTGCAAAAGTAACAATTATCGGACCAAAAGGAATGATAGAAAGAGAAGCTGGTATTATTGCGACTCGCCATATTCATGTTCCAATTGAAGATGCAGAAAAATTAGGATTGTCTGAATATGATTATGTGAGTGTAAAAGTTCCTGGCAAAAAAGGTGGTATTATGTATCATGTATCACTTCGTATTGCCGAAAATTCATATTATGAAATGCATATTGATACAGATGATGCTAATGCTTTTCAAATTAAAAATGGTGAAGAGTTAGAAATTTATAAGGATATCCAAGAATGATAGATCAAATTCAAATATGTGATCGCTGTAAAGCAATCAAAAAAGAAGATATTGAATATATTAAAAAAATATATTCTAATTGTAATATACAAATAGGATGTTGTAATTTATGTGGAATAGGTCGTAGTAAACCTTTTATTATTTATAACCATATTCCTATTATTGCCAATACTTTTGCAGAAGTATTAAGTAAATTAGAAGAAAGAAGGAAGTCATAATGGCTTCCTTTATTTCAAATAGAGTACTTTTTGTCAACATACGTAAATAAAAAGTAAAATTGCTATATTTTCTAATAAAATTATTCTATAATAAAGATAGAGGTGGACTTATGCAAGAAAGAGTATTAGAAATATTAAAAGAAGAAGAACGTGCCTATAGTATTGAAGAATTGGAAGCAATCTTAGGAATTCGTACTGCTGAAGAATTAAAAGAATTACTAGGAGTGTTAAGAGATCTTGAAAATTCTTTAAAGGTTTACCATACCAATAAAGGAAACTATATGTTATTTAACAACAGTCATTTAAGAGTAGGAAAATTAATTGGAAATAAAAAAGGATTTGGCTTTGTAGATATTGAAGGAGATGAAGATGTTTTTATTCCACCTACTTGTATGAATGGAGCAATTCATGGCGATCAAGTGGTTGTGGAAATTACTTCTAAGAAAGGGTTGGATTTAGAAGGTAGAATTGTAAAAGTAATCGATCGTAAATTGCACCAAATTGTCGGAGAGTTTTACTATAAAGGCGGTATGGGACATATTGATCCCGATGATAAAAAAATTAGTATTCACATTGATATCGAACAAAGTAAAACAATGGGGGCAATGAATGGTCATAAAGTACTTGTTCGTTTAATTGGAAAAGGAGAAAAGGGTAATTACAAAGGAGAAGTTATTAAGATATTAGGACATAAAAATGATCCAGGTGTCGATATTTTGTCTATTGTTAGTAAATATGAAATTGAAGATACTTTTTCTGATGAAGTCATGGAAGCAGTAGAACAAATTCCCCTTGAAGTAACAGAAGAAGAGTATGTCGGACGAAAAGATTTAAGAGATAAAGTCATTTTTACAATTGATGGCGATGATGCGAAAGATTTAGATGATGCAGTCTCTATTGATAAGTTAGAAAATGGTCATTATTTATTGGGTGTTCATATTGCCGATGTATCTCACTATGTCAAAGAAAACGGTGTTATTGATAAAGATGCGTTTGAAAGAGGGACGAGTGTTTATTTAGCAGATAGAGTCATTCCAATGTTACCTCATAAATTATCAAATGGTATTTGTTCTTTAAATGGTGGTGTTGATCGTTTAACAATTAGTTGTGATATGGAAATCGATAAACAGGGAAATGTTGTCGATTATGATATTTACGAGAGTGTAATTAACTCTAAAAAGAGAATGACTTATAAAGCTGTTAATAATATATTAGAAAAAAATATTGTAGAACCAGGTTATGAACCGTTTGTAGATGATTTAAAAGAAATGGAGACACTTGCTCATATTCTCCGTAAAAATAAAGAAAGACGTGGTTATATTGACTTTGATATCGACGAAGCAAAAATTATTGTCGATGAAAAAGGAGAAGCAGTTGATGTT
>ULML01053045.1_pt1 | contig 16804 bp, 9 predicted proteins | sample 1951651 | NCBI WGS metagenome assembly ULML01 (sample SAMEA4835549, study PRJEB28245) | human gut metagenome | biome: gut microbiome; material: fecal sample | place: Denmark | collected 2008
AAGCTCGTCCGCTTCGCCCTGGGGCGCGGCTTTTCGATGGACGACATCGGTCGCTGCATCGACCTCTCCGATGAAAATGAATGAGGCGTGAAAAAAAATATCGAGCATTCCTTTTCTATTTTCATTCTGTTTCCGTACTTTTGTACCATATTTGATTATAAACAATAATCCGCTATGAGAAATTTAGAAAAGTTGTTCGCAGAGAAGTTATTGAAAATTAAAGCAGTAAAGATTCAACCGGCCAATCCCTTCACCTGGGCTTCGGGCTGGAAATCGCCTTTCTATTGTGATAACCGCAAGACGCTTTCTTATCCTTCTCTCCGCAATTTTGTAAAGATTGAAATAACACGACTGATTCTCGAACGTTTCGGGCAGGTCGACGCCATTGCCGGTGTAGCCACGGGAGCCATCCCTCAGGGCGCGCTGGTGGCCGACGCGCTGAACCTGCCGTTTGTATATGTCCGCTCCACCCCGAAGGACCACGGTCTGGAGAACCTCATCGAAGGCGAGCTCCGTCCGGGCATGAAGGTAGTGGTGGTCGAGGACCTCATTTCGACGGGCGGCAGCAGCCTGAAGGCCGTTGAAGCCATCCGCCGCGACGGTTGCGAGGTGATCGGCATGGTGGCCTCCTACACTTACGGCTTCCCCATTGCCGAGAAAGCCTTCAAGGACGCCAAGGTGCCCCTGGTGACGCTCACCAACTACGAAGCCGTTCTCGACGTGGCCGTGCGTACGGGTTATATCGAAGAAGAAGACATCCCCACGCTCGACGAATGGAGAAAAGACCCCGCACACTGGGACGCCGCCGGAAAGTAAGAATCTTGATTTGTAAATCCATAGTAAGAAAAGAACTGTTCGGACAGCTCCTGCCCGGGTAGTTCTTTTTTTGCCTTAAAAAAGAACTGAGTAGATTATGACGAAATTTGAGAGTGGAGTGAAGGTGATTCCCGCCTCCCAAAGCGCCGTTTACGGCAAATTGTCCGATTTGAGCAATCTGGAGAAAATCAAGGACCGCCTGCCCGAAGACAAGGTGAAGAACCTGTCGTTCACGGCAGACAGCCTCAGTGTCGAAGTGCCTCCCGTGGGGACCATCACCCTGGAGATCGTGGAGCGCGAGCCCGAGAAGTGCATCAAGTTTGGCACCACCACCTCGCCGCTGCCCTTCAACCTCTGGATCCAGATCGTGCCCACGGGCGAGGCCGAGTGCAAGATGAAGCTCACCATCAGCATGGAGCTCAACCCCTTCATGAAGGCGATGGTGCAGAAGCCCCTGCAGGAAGGACTGGAAAAGATGGCCGACATGCTGGCCCTGATACAATATGAATAACGATTGAAAACAATTTGTGTGGAGGAAATAGTGACATGGCACAGAAACTTTGGGAAAAATCAGTACAAGTAAACAAGGATATCGAGCGCTTCACCGTGGGGCGCGACCGCGAAATGGACCTCTACCTGGCCAAGCACGACGTGCTGGGCTCCATGGCCCACATCACCATGCTCCAGAGCATCGGCCTGCTCACCGCCGCCGAGCTGGAGCAGCTCCTGGCTGAGCTGAAGCAGATCTACGCCCTGGCCGAGCGGGGCGAGTTCGTCATCGAAGACGGCGTCGAGGACGTCCATTCGCAGGTAGAGCTCATGCTCACCCGCAAGCTGGGCGACGTGGGCAAGAAGATACACAGCGGCCGCTCGCGCAACGACCAGGTGCTGCTCGACCTCAAGCTCTTCACCCGCGAGCAGATCAAGGACATCGCCGAGGCCGTCGAGCAGCTCTTCGACGTGCTCATCCGCCAGAGCGAACGCTACAAGGGCGTCCTCATGCCCGGCTACACCCATCTGCAGATTGCCATGCCCTCGTCCTTCGGCCTGTGGTTCGGCGCCTATGCCGAGAGCCTCGTGGACGACATGATGTTCCTGCAGGCCGCCTTCCGCATGTGCAACCGCAATCCCCTCGGCTCCGCCGCCGGCTACGGCTCGTCCTTCCCCCTCGACCGCTCGATGACCACCCGCCTGCTGGGCTTCGACTCCATGAACTATAACGTCGTCTACGCCCAGATGGGCCGCGGCAAGATGGAGCGCAACGTCGCCTTCGCCCTGGCCACCATTGCCGGCACCCTCTCCAAGCTGGCCTTCGACGCCTGCCTGTTCAACAGCCAGAACTTCGGCTTCATCAAGCTGCCCGACGAGTGTACCACCGGCTCCAGCATCATGCCCCACAAGAAGAACCCCGACGTCTTCGAGCTGACCCGCGCCAAGTGCAACAAGATCCAGTCGCTGCCCCAGCAGATCATGATGATTGCCAACAACCTGCCCTCGGGCTACTTCCGCGACCTGCAGATCATCAAGGAAGTCTTCCTGCCTGCCTTCCAGGAGCTGAAAGACTGCCTGCAGATGACCACCTACATCATGAACGCGGTCAAGGTGAACGAACACATCCTCGACGACGACCGCTATTCGCTCATCTTCAGCGTCGAGGAAGTCAACCGCCTGGCCCGCGAAGGCATGCCCTTCCGCGACGCCTACAAGAAGGTGGGTCTCGACATCGAGGCCGGCCGCTTCACCCCCTGCAAGGAAGTGCACCACACCCACGAAGGTAGCATCGGCAACCTGTGCAACGACCGCATCGCCCAGCTGATGCGCCAGGTGGTAGATGGTTTCAACTTCTCCACGATGGAGCAGGCCGAGAAAGCCCTGCTGGGTCGTTGAGTTAGTCGTGGTAAAAAATGCTAGAAATAGGTTAACTAAATATAGTATTTGATATATTTTCACTGTATTTATATCATATTAGCCTTTGTGAATTTTAAGGATGTAAGTGTCCGTTGATTTAATATATGAAGATAAATTTAAAATATATCTTATTAGTCATATCTTTTGTGTTGTCTATTTCTGCTTTATATGCCGAATCGTTTGACGGTATGTTTAGTGTTCGTCACATCGGGCGCACTGATGGATTGAGTAGCGAAAGAGTATTCTCGATAGTTGAGGATAATGACAATGTGATGTGGATTTCAACCAGAACTGGAGTGGACAGATATAATGGTCGTACAGTAAAGAATTATTCATTGTCTGCCAATTACTATTATGGTGATTTGGCAGGGAGAATAATCAGGCTTTATTTTGATAATAAACTGGGACTTTTGGCATACGATCATACCGGGAGAATATATAAATATCAACCGAATACGGACAGCTTTGAGTTGTATTTGTTTTTGGGCGAGTATATTGAGGGGGAAATTATTCTTAATAAAATATTTTCAGATGAAAATGGAACGCTTTGGTTTGGATTGAGTAGAGGATTATATTCAAAAAAGTCAGACGGTGCTTTATGTTGCGTTTTAGAAGACAATTATATAAATGATATAGCATGTTTGTGTGATTCTTTATTTGTTGGTACATCGAATGGAGTTTTTCGTTTATCATGTAGGGAAGATTCTGTTTCAAATCAACTTGTTGAAGATAAAAATGTACAAATTCTTTATTTCGATAAGTCTGAAAATAAGTTGTGGATTGGTACTTTCAACAGCGGATTGTGGACTCTGGATCTCGGAAATTATTCATTACATCGTATAAAAGGTCAACATCTGTCTTTTTTTAATCCTATTCGCGCCATTACTCCTTATGACAATAACAGAATACTTGTTGGAATAGACGGTGGTGGAGTATATTTTGTGGACAAACATACCTCAGAAACAAAGTTGTTTGTAAATACAGAGGATAGTGGGGAGTTCTTTTTACGTGGCAATGGAATCTATGCCGTAACCAAAGACTTTCAGGATAATATATGGATAGGCAGTTACACTGGTGGAGTGTCTGTGGCTATTTCTTTGAAGTATCCTATCAATATAATGACACATGAACGGGGAAATCCGCAGTCGTTGGTAAATAATAATGTGAATGATATAGAGGAGAATATAAATTATGATTTGTGGTTTGCCACGGATGATGGTATAAGTATTAGGAATAAGTCAGATCATCGTTGGAAACATATATTAAAATCTATTGTAATAGTAGATTTATGTAGTTCAGGCGATGGAAATATCTGGGCTGGAACTTATGGAGACGGTTTGTATCTGATAGATAAAGACGGGCGTGTGATAAGACATCTTACCCAGAAGCCGGAAGGACTTACTACAAATTATATTTTCTCGGTGAAGGAGGACAAGGACGGAGATCTTTGGATTGGGGGACTTGACGGAAATTTAATTATAGCCGACAAACAAGGAAAACGTAAAAATGAGTTTGATATAAACTGGGTTCATTCCATAGAAGAAGTTGATTCTTTGAGAATGGCCGTTGCTACAGTAAATGGTTTTTGTATTGTAGAAAAATATACATCTCAGTTCAGACGTTATGCCACAACCTCTGAGTTCAATGATAAGAATGTCAGTGCTTATATCATTTCAATGTTGTTTAATGGTGACGGTACTGTATGGCTTGGCACTGAAGGAGGTGGTCTGAATCTGTATGATATGAATTCAGGTGATGTAAAGATCATTACCACTAAAGAAGGCTTGCTGTCCGATGACATATATAGCTTGCAACGTGATAATAAAGGTCGTATTTGGGCAAGCACAGGTAAAGGTCTTGCCGTTGTAAATGGCCTGAAGGTTTCAAATCTGAATTATATTCATGATACAGATAAGACATATAATAAATCGGCATGTATCAAACTTTCTGATGGTAGGTTTGCTTATGGAAGTACTTATGGGGCTATTTTTATAACTCCTGGCGCGATGGCTGTTGAGGAATACGACGCGCCTGTCAGGATAACAGATTTAAAATTGGAGTATATCTCACCTGAGAAGGAAATACAGATGCGTCCGTCCATTTATGCTATGCTCATGGATAAGAAAGTTGATCTTGATTACAGTTATAATTCATTTTCTGTTACTTTTGAGTCAATAAATTATCGTTTTCAGCATGATATAGCTTATCAGTATATTCTTGAAGGATATGAAAAATCATGGAGTGCGGTGTATTCGAATGGAACTGTCAGATATACTAATGTATCGCCGGGAATGTACACATTAAAAGTCAGAAGTTTGAGAAAAAGTAATGGAGAAATCATTTCAGAAGCTTCGCTTTCAATAAACATTGATCAGCCGTGGTGGAATTCATGGTATGCATGGATAATATATTTGTCATTAGTTTTCGGTATATTTTATTTCATACTTAGATATAAGAGTAATCAGCTTCAAAAAAGACATAATGAGGACAAAATAAAGTTCTTTGTAGAGACAGCACACGATATACGGACTCCTGTAACACTTATCATGGCTCCTTTGGAAGACCTTAGTAAGAAAAAAGACCTTTCGGATGATGTAAGTTACTTGTTGGAAACAGCGCGTAATAATACACGTAAACTACATGCGCTTGTAAGTCAATTGCTTGAGTTTGAGGAAATAGATACAAATAAGAAAAATGTAACTCTTAAACCTGTAAATATCAACGATTTGTTAGTGAAGGAATGTGTAAGCTTCCAGTCATATTGTGATAAGAAACAATTGCATATAAAGATATCTTTGCCTGAACATGATGTGTTTGCAATGGCAGATGAGCAGATGATGGAAATGTTGCTTGACAATCTTATTTCGAATGCTTGCAAATATACCTTGGCAAATGGGACAATCAGCCTGTCACTTTTATCTGATAAAAAGAATGTAGTTATAGAGGTTCAAGACACAGGTATTGGCATTCCGGCTGATGCCGGCAGACAGCTGTTCAAGAATGTTTATCGTGCTGTTAATGCAAGACAGACAAACGAACCCGGCACAGGATTCGGGCTGTTGCAGGTACAGCGTTTGGTGAATATGATGCATGGCAAAATTTCATACAAATCTGAAGTAAACAAGGGCAGTACGTTCTATGTTACGTTACGCAATGCTGATATTGATTCTTCTTTTGATAATAATGTTATACATAAACAGATATCTCCGGTTATAGAAAATAGAACTGAGTATATTGGTGATGATTCTGAAAATATTAAAGAATCTTTGGATACATTGCTTATAGTCGAGGATAATGATGAACTACGCTGTTATTTAAAGAAGATTTTTGAACGTGATTATCGGGTTATAGATGTATCTGATGGAAGTAAGGCTTTGGAATGTTTGGCAGAAGAATATCCGGATCTTATTCTGTCGGATGTTATGATGCCTGGTATCCAGGGTGACGAGCTTTGTCGTATAGTAAAGGAAAATCCACAAACATCCGGCATACCGTTTATATTGCTTACTGCCAAGGTAACCCATGATGCCATGGTTACCGGTCTGAAAAGTGGAGCGGACGACTATATTCCTAAACCTTTCAGTGCAGAAATTTTAAGATTGAAGGTTCATAGTATTCTCGAAACCAGAAATCATCTTCGTGAATATGTTCTGAAAAATGTGGTGGCGCAAATAGAGAAAAATGAAACTGTTGGTACTGATACTTTGAACAATGATGATGAAATACGGCAAACAGACGAGGGCAATGTTCAGAATGATACAGTACCGGTATCAGAGGATGATTTGAATTTTATTAAGCATGCAACACAACTCGTCATGGATAATATGGATGATGAAGAATTTAATATTAACCAATTGTGCCAGGAAATGGCTATGAGCCGTACCTTGTTCTACAACCGTTTGAAATCACTTACAGGAAAGGCACCGCAGGACTTCATACGTCTGATTCGCCTTCAGAGGGCGGCAGAACTGTTGAAACAAGGAAAGCCTGTGGCAGATGTAGCCGCTGAAACCGGATTTGTGAATTCTAAATATTTCAGTATATTGTTCAAGAAACAATTTGGTATATCACCAAGCAAGTTTCTGGAGCAAAACTAATAGATAGTTCTATATTTATATTACGGGCTGACAAATCAATAATGTCTTATTTATGAACATTTATTGATTTGTCAGCCCGATTTTTATATGTTTTCTTGGTTAAAAAGCAAAAATGATAGATTTCAACCCTTTTCTGTCAGCATTCAAACCCTGAAAAACAGGATTATACCCAATTTTGCCAACAGCTTGGAAGCTGAATGTAATCTTTAGTTAACAGTAAAAGAGAAAGTGAAAATACATAATGTTTAACCAAAAAACTATCGCTAATGAAAATAGTAATTTTATTTCTATTATTCTTTCTTGGAGTAAATCTGCAATCGTGTTCGACAAATAATGAACCGGTAAAGCCTGATAATCCGGAAGAGGAAATCAAAGATGATAATGAAGGACAGGAGGAGGAACCTGAGCTGCCTGATGAGCAACCAGGAGAAGAAGATGAACCCTCGAAACAGTGGAAACTTGTGTTTACAGAAGATTTCAACACATTTGATAATTCTGTTTGGACAAAAGAGACTCATGAGCCTGGGTGGGTGAACAATGAACTTCAGGAATATATTGAAGAGTGTGTAAGTGTCGGGAAAGACGGTGACAAGACAGTGCTTGTTTTGACTGCCAAGAGAGAAGGAGATAAATTTTATTCTGGTCGTGTAAACAGCAAAGGCAAGAAAAGTTTTCAGTATGGGAAAGTGGAATCAAGTATAAAACTTCCCAAAACGGCTAATGGATTATGGCCGGCATTCTGGATGATGGGAGACAACGACAAGGAATGGCCTGCTTGTGGTGAAATCGATATTATGGAGATGGGAGAAAAAGCCGGTATAGCCAATAATACAACAGAAGCATACATAAATTCGGCAATTCATTATGGTCCTGATGTTGAAGGACATGAGCAGATTTTCCAGACTAAGACTATGGAAAAAAGTCTTCAGGATGGCAACTATCATGTATATTCTCTGGAGTGGAATGAAAATGAACTTATTGTAAAGGTTGATGATATACTGATCAAAACTTTTAATATCGGACCGGACAGTGGTCGTTTTGAATACTTTAACGATAAATTTTATTTCTTGTTCAATTTGGCTGTAGGTGGTGACTTTCCCGGTATAACAGATCCGGCACAAATTACAGCATTGAAAGATGGAGAAAAAGCCCAGATGTTCATCGATTGGGTGAAAATATATAATTAATCTTAATACTATTACTTATTAAAAACTTATGAGAAGATTAAACTACAAGTACACATTGTATTGCGGTACATTGTCTCTATCCCTTTTGGGAGGAATGCCGCAGTTGAATGCTGGGGTTACGGAAAATAATCTTTCAGTAGTGCAACAAAGCCGACAAGTGTCAGGTAATGTCAAAGATGCTATGGGAGCTATAATCGGTGCTTCTATTGTTGAAAAAGGTACTACCAACGGAACCATTACCGATATGGATGGTAATTTTGTCTTGAATGTGCAACAGGGTGCTACACTGGTTATAAGTTTTGTAGGCTACAAAACAAAAGAAGTAAAAGTTGGTACTGCACCACTGGATATCACCCTAGAGGAAGACAGCAAGGTTTTGAGTGAGGTCGTTGTTACCGCATTGGGTATCAAACGTGAACGTAAGGCACTTGGTTATGGTGTTGATGAAGTTAAGGGAGAGGCTTTGACAAAAGCTAAGGAGACTAATGTGATTAACTCTATGGCTGGTCGTGTTCCAGGTCTGGTTGTCAGTCAGACTGCAGGTGGTCCTTCAGGCTCTACACGTGTGCTTTTGCGTGGTAATACAGAAATGACAGGAAACAACCAACCTCTGTATGTCATTGATGGAGTACCTTTGGATAATACAAACTATGGCAGTGCCGGTACGGAAGGAGGTTATGACTTGGGTGACGGTATTTCAAGCATTAACCCTGATGATATAGAGAATATGTCTGTTCTTAAAGGTCCTGCTGCTTCAGCGTTGTATGGGAGCCGTGCCAGTCACGGTGTAATTCTTATCACAACAAAGAAGGCTAGCGGTAAGGATGGTGAACGTATGAGTGTTGAGTATAATGGTACAATGACATTTGAAACTCAACTTGCTAAATGGAACGAAGTTCAGCAAATATATGGTATGGGTAGTGATGGCACTTACAGTATAAATGCTGTTGCAAACACAAATAAGAGTTGGGGACCAAAAGCCGATGGTTCAAATATGCTGGATTATTTTGATGGTGTTTCGCGTCCGTATTTGATAATTCCTGATAATGTATCAGGTTTCTTCCGTACAGGTTTGACTGCAACAAATACATTGACTTTAAGCTCAAGTCATGGAAAGTCGGGAGTACGTTTCACTTACACCGATATGCGTAATAAAGATATAGTTCCTAATACCAATATGAGCCGTAACATATTCAATTTGCGTGCCAATACGAGTATGGGAAAAGTAGATCTGGATTTCAGTACAAACTATACACGCGAATCGGTAAAGAACCGTCCGGCTCTTGGCGACAGCAAAGGTAATGTCGGTAAAAACCTTATGACTCTTGCCACTACATACGATCAGGAATGGCTGAAAACATATCAGGATGCAAATGGTGAATACTCTAATTGGAATGGTTTGGATCCATATAATGTAAATCCTTACTGGGATGTTTACAAAAACTCGAACCAATCTGATAAAGACCAGTTCCGTTTCAATGGTAAGGCAATATGGAACGTTGCTGACCATTTTAAGCTTCAAGGTACTGTCGGAGCTGAATTCAACTGGTTTAAGTTTGAGGATTTCAAGGCTCCTACTACTCCTGGCTATGAAGCAGGCAGATTGCAGATAAGCAATTTCAGAAACCGTATGTACAACTTCGAAATGTTGGCTCTATATAACAACTCCTGGGGGGATTTCGATTTCAATGCGACATTGGGTGCCAACTTGTATAAAGTGAATAATGAGACTACAATCACTACAGCTCAGGATATGAAGATACGTGAAACTGTGGCGCTCATGAGCTTTAATGAAACAAGTGTGGAACAGAATTATTACAGAAAGCAGATAAATTCTATTTATGGTGCAGTAAATGTAGGATGGAGACACCTGATATATCTTGATGCTACATTGCGCGGAGACCGTTCTTCCACATTGCCTTTGAATAACAATACATATATCTATCCTTCATTCTCAGGTAGCTTTGTATTCTCTGAACTTATCAAGAATCACAATCTTCTGCCTTACGGTAAACTACGTGTTTCTTGGGCGCAGGTTGGTAGCGATGCAGATCCTTATCAGTTGGGACTGGTATATACGAAATCTAAATTTACTTATCCAGGATATACTTTAGGTTCTATCAGTAACAGTACTATCCCTAATCGTGATTTAAAGCCTACAAGAACCAATTCATACGAAATGGGATTGGAATTGAAATTCCTGAATAACCGTATTGGTTTGGATTTTACTTATTATAATCAGACTAGTAAAAACCAGATTATGGCGATGGCGAGTTCATGGGCTTCCGGTTATACATATCGTATGATTAACGCTGGAGAAATCCAGAATAACGGTATTGAAATAGCTTTGAACACTCGTCCTATCCAGACAAAGGACTTTTCATGGGACTTGAACATCAACTTCTCTAAGAACAATAACAAGGTTAAGGAGTTGGTTGACGGTATTGATTTGTTCGAGCTGGAAAAGGCTACATGGCAGGATGTTCAGGTAGCAGCTGTAGTAGGAGAAAATTTTGGTTCTATCATTGGTCCTGATTTCAAACGCAATGAAAATGGTGATATCTTGATTGATCCAAGCACCGGTTTGCCACAATACGACAATAGCAATCATATTTTGGGTAACGCTTCATGGGATTGGACAGGTGGTGTAGTAACGAACTTCACATACAAGAATGTTTCTCTTGCTGCTGTATTCGATATTAAGGTTGGCGCCGATTTGTATTCAATGTCTGCCCGTGCCGCATACGAATCCGGTAAAGCATTGGAAACATTGGAAGGACGCGAAGAATGGTATAAATCAGAAGAACAGCGTAAGGCTCTTGGTATCAGCGAAGCAAACTGGACACCTACAGGCGGTTTCATTGCCCCAGGTGTAATAGACAATGGTGACGGAACATATCGTCCTAACGATATTTACGTAAATCCTGAGGATTATTGGATGAATATCAGCCGTTATGCACCGTCAATGTTCGTTTATGATAACTCGTATATCAAATGTCGTGAAATCACATTGAGCTATTCGTTACCAAAGACATGGTTGAAGAATAAGGTTCAAGGATTGACAGTGTCTTTCGTTGCACGTAATCCGTTTATCGTTTGGAAAAATATTCCTAATATCGATCCTGATTCGAACTATAACAATACTACAGGTATGGGTATGGAATATGGCTCATTGCCTTCACGTAAAAGCTATGGTTTCAATGTCAACGTTAAGTTCTAATTAATCCTAAATCATTTCAAAAAGAAATACACAATGAAACGTTACAAATCATATATAAAAACAGCAATGTGCATGGCATTAGCACTTGCTTTTACAGCTTGCAGTGATGAATACATGAATGACATGAATACAGACCCGTCGAAAGCTGAAAATATTGACCCAAATTCACAGTTGACTTTTGCCGAACTACAGACATACGGCGACCTTGGAATGATAGAAATATACCGAAGCTATATAGGTGCCTTTACGCAGCAGCTTATGGGATGTTGGAATACAACAAACTACGGAGGTCAGCACAAAATTGACAATAACGAAATGAATCGTTTTTGGACAAATCTTTATACTACAGGAATCAAGAATCTTGTAGATGCTGAGGTCAAGACAGAAGGTGACGAGAACAAAGTGAACATACATGCCGCTGCTGTGATTTACAAAGTATATCTTATGTCTATCATAACAGATACATACGGTGATGCTCCATACTCAGAGGCGGCCAGAGGTTTTATCAGTGGTATAACAAGTCCACGTTATGATACACAAGAGGAAATCTACAACAGTTTCTTTACAGAACTGACTGAAGCCGCTGCCGCTTTAGACGATAAGAAAGATGAAATCACAGGTGATGTGATATTTAATGGAGATATAAGAAAATGGAAAAAGCTAGCAAATTCTCTTCGTATGCGTTATGCTATGCGTATATCTGATGTTTCTCCACAGAAGGCGCAGGAAGAGTTTGAAAAGGCATTTACAGATCCTGCCGGCTATATGACAAGTGCTGATGATGACGCATTGATTGAATATATGGAGCTTACATTCAATTTTGGTCAGGAAGCATATACAGATTACAGACGTAACGCTTTGTCACAGTTGTATTTTGGTAATGACCCTGCAAATAATCAGACTTATATCTGTTCTACTTTCTTCAATACTTTGAAGGACAATGACGACCCTCGTACTTTTGCACTTACCCGTTGTTATTTCGACAAGGGTCTGACTCAGTCAAATCCTAATAACCGTATTGATCTGACAGACGAAATGCTGGAACTGGGTGCACAGTTCAACCCTTCTAAGCCAGGTGAATTCTGGTATGAACCATGGCCGGATAATGGATATTGGAGTGAAATTATAGCGAACCTTAAAGAAAGGTATCCTGACAATACGAATTACTCAAATCCATGGTTACAGGATGCTACCCGTCCTAAATTGGCCCAGAATTTCCTTAAATCTGACAACCCAGGTGTTGTGATGACATACGCTGAGGTTGAGTTCCTATTGGCCGAGGCTAAGCTTAAAGGATGGAACGTAGGTGCTACATCTGTTGAGCAGCATTACGAAAATGGAGTTAAGGCTTCGATGGCATTTCTAGTTGATAACTATGATTGCGAAATTGACGATCAGGATATAAACGATTATATAGCAAATCACCCTATTTCTGCTCTTAGTGACGAAGGCAAGAAAGAAGCAATAAATACTCAGGCTTGGATTCTTCACTTCCATAATCTGTCAGAATGTTGGGCTAACATACGTCGTTCAGGATATCCAAAGCTGAAATCTCCTGCAGAATATGGTTATGCGGCAGACAAGCTTACTGGTGGATACGACATTCCTGTACGTTTGTGCTATCCTATACTTGAGTCTTCTTACAACAAGGAAGGTTATCAGGAAGCTTTGGACCGTATGGGTGGAACTAACAGTTGGAATATTCCTGTATGGTGGGATAAAGAATAAAAATCTAGTACACTAAACAATTTAAATTTCGTATTAAAATGAAAAATATATCTTGGATATTATTTATATTGCTCGGTGCAGGTTTCTCTTTTACATCTTGTAGTGAAGAAGAGCCATTTTCTACTGCAACAGCAGATGACGAGCCTCGTATCATAGCTCCTACGTTTCCGGAGCGTGACGCTAATGGTGGACTGGGAACTATTTCTGAAATAGACAGGGATGTATTGTTTTCAATAACAGTAACAACTACGCCTGCTGATTTCACTTCTGTGGTTTGGACTCTTGACGGTGAAGAAGTCGGAACAGAAAAGACGCTCGAGATGAATCTTAATGCTGGTGTTTATCATCTTAGGGTTGATGTCTCAACTCCTGTAGGAAAGACAACTTTCCGTGAAGGACTTGTAAAAATAAAAGCTTTGGCTGAAGATCCTCAGAGTGAAGAAGTAATATCAGAACGTATTGTCGCAACTGGAGGATGGGCACGTCTTAGTGGAACAAATCTTGAAAAGGTTGCAAAAGTAGCATTAAAGCAGATAAACATTGCCGAGTCTAAAACTAATCAGGAAGTGGAAATCTCTGATATAACATACGTGGAATCAGATGGTTATATTGAATTTAAAATTCCTTCAGAATTGTCTGACGGTGAGTATCGTGTGGAATTTATAGATGTGGAAGGCAGTAGATACGGTGCTAATACAATGGATGTTACTTCCAAGCCGTTGATTACTGCAGGACCTGAAAACAAGCGTCCTGATGCTGAGTGGACTATTACCGGTTTGAATCTTGATAAGGTCGTTTCGTTGTCATTGGGTGGAAATACAATCACTACATTCGTTGAACAGTATTCAACTCGTCTTACATTCATTTCACCTGCAATTGCAGACGGAGATTATGTATTGACAGGTATATCCAAATCCGGAGAAAAAGTTAGTTTCTTTATTGATGGTGAGATAAAGACAGAACTTGCAGTTACGGTAAAAGACTCTCCATTGGAAGTTGAATTATGGAATGGACATCATTATGTATCATGGGATTTACCTGAAGGTGATCCAAACAGGTTGTTTGATGCGGTGCAGAATGATGTGAAGAATTTGCCTGTAGGAACAAAATTAAAGGTATATTACTCAATTAAATCTGATGATAGCTATCATAAAATCAGATTCGCTTCCGGATGGTGGACAGAACTTCCCGGGTACCCTGAGTTTGATGTTTATGCGGACGGTGTTAGTGACATAATTATGTCACATGAGATACTTGACTTGTTGAATTCGCAAGATGGATTCCTTTGTGTAGGTTTCGGATATTACGTTGATAGAATTACTTACGAAGAATAATTTATTTACCAAGAAAAAAATTGATAAATATGAATTTAAGAAAAGTATTATTTGTATCGTCAATAATAGGAAATGCTGCCTGCTTCGTACAGGCGGCAACTCCTGTCAGTTTGACGAAAGATACAGAAATAGAGAAGAAGGTTGAAGCTACATTAGCGGGAATGACCTTGGAAGAAAAGGTCGGACAGATGACAGAACTGTCAATAGATGTTCTTGGCAATGTGGTGGGCGGAGAGTTCAAACTGGATAAGGAAAAAGTAAAAAATGCAATTGGAAAGTACAAGGTCGGATCTGTACTGAATGCTCCCGGACCGGTTGCTCAAAGCCGTGAGAAATGGAAAGAAATCATCGGTTATATTCAGGAAGTATCTATGAAGGAAATAGGTATTCCTTGTATTTACGGCTTGGATCAGACTCATGGTACTACTTATACCCTTGGTGGAACGCTTTTCCCGCAGAATATCAATCTTGGTGCATCCTTTAATCCTGAACTGACATACGAGTCGGCCGTTATAACTGCATACGAGACACGAGCAAGCAACTGTCCTTGGACTTATTCACCAACGGTGGATATGGCAAGAGATCCTCGCTGGTCGCGTGTTTGGGAAAATTATGGGGAGGACTGTCTGGTTAATGCCATAATGGGCAGTGAGGCTGTTCGTGGTTTTCAGGGAGATGACCCTAATCATGTTTCAGAAGACCGTGTAGCTGCTTCTGTCAAGCATTACCTTGGTTACAGCATGTCCCGTACTGGTAAAGACCGTACTCCTGCATATATATCAGAATCTGATTTGAGAGAGAAGTGTTTTGCTCCGTTTAAGGCTTGCGTAGAAACTGGTGCGCTGACAATAATGGTAAACAGTGCTTCCATTAATGGTGTGCCTGTGCATGCCAACAGGCAGTTACTCACAGAATGGCTTAAAGAAGATCTGGAATGGGACGGAATGTTGATTACCGACTGGGCGGATATTAATAACCTATATACTCGTGAAAGAATAGCAGCCAACAAAAAGGAAGCTATTGAGATTGCCATCAATGCGGGTATCGATATGGCTATGGAACCTTACAATCTTGATTTCTGTACACTGTTGAAGGAATTGGTAGAAGAGGGAAGAGTGCCGATGAGTCGTATTGATGATGCCGTACGTCGTATTCTCCGTCTGAAATACCGTTTGGGACTTTTTGAAAAACCTAATACTGACTATAAGGATTATCCTAAATTCGGCAGTAAGGAACATGCCGCAATCGCACTTAGAGCAGCCGAAGAATCGGAAGTATTGCTGAAAAACAATAATAACATATTACCATTGGCAAAAGGTAAGAAAATCCTCGTGACAGGTCCTAATGCAAATTCAATGAGATGCCTTAACGGCGGATGGAGTTATACATGGCAAGGACATCTTGCCGACCGTTTTGCAGGTGAGTATAATACCATCTACGAAGCTGTAAGCAACAAGTTTGGCGCTGATTTGGTAACCCTAGAACAAGGAGTTACATACGTTGCCGAAGGAGCGTATTACGAAGAAAGCACTCCTGAAATAGAAAAAGCTGTGGCTGCAGCAAAGAATGTAGATGTAATCATCGCATGTATAGGCGAAAATTCATATTGCGAGACTCCTGGAAATCTGGCAGACCTTGCAATCTCTGAAAACCAGCGTAACCTTGTTAAAGCTCTTGCTACGACAGGCAAGCCTATTGTTCTTGTAATAAATGGCGGTCGTCCACGTATTATAAGTGACATTGAACCTTTGGCAGACGGTGTAATCAATATCTTGTTGCCTGGTAATTATGGTGGAGATGCATTGGCAAATATCCTTGCCGGTGATGCAAATCCAAGTGCTAAGATGCCATATACATATCCAAGAAACCAAGCTGAACTTACTACATACGATTATCGTGTAAGCGAGGAAATGGATAAGATGGAAGGTGCATACGATTATGATGCTGTAATTTCTGTTCAATGGCCTTTCGGTTACGGTTTGAGTTATACTACTTTTGATTACAGGAATCTGCGTGTGAACAAAGATACTTTTACTGAAAACGAAAAACTGGAATTTACAATAGACGTTACAAATACTGGAAAGATTGCAGGTAAAGAAATTGTAATGTTGTTCAGCAGCGATTTGGTAGCATCGCTCACACCAGAGAATCGCAGGCTGCGCGCATTCAAGAAAGTGGAATTACAGCCAGGTGAGACCAAAACTGTAACATTGACTATCAAAGGAAGTGATCTTGCTTTTGTAGGTGCTGACGGAAAATGGATACTTGAGAAAGGTGATTTCCGTATGCAGGTAGGAAATCAAGTCTTGAATATTAAATGTTCTGATACACATAAATGGGAAACTGCTAATATCTGTGTTAATAAATAGCATTGTCTGATTGCTTTTAACGAGCCTGGTCATTTTGAAAAAAATGTGTCTGAAAAGTTTGGCCGTCCAGCGGAAACTGCTTATCTTTGCACCCGTCCTTTTTCGAACACAGTTTGCGGAAATAGCTCAGTTGGTAGAGCACAAC